>Ga0209121_10001729_pt1 | contig 22856 bp, 21 predicted proteins | sample Cruoilmetagenom3_FD_187292 | JGI IMG/M metagenome (GOLD analysis project Ga0209121, IMG submission 187292) | Oil polluted marine microbial communities from Coal Oil Point, Santa Barbara, California, USA - Sample 3 (SPAdes) (version 2) | ecosystem: Environmental > Aquatic > Marine > Oil seeps ... | reverse complement strand
ACTATCAGTGGCAGGAGGCTCCGGTCATGGTGGCCGGACTCACGTAATGAAGCCTCCGGAAAAGCCGGGGCGGTTCACAATCTGCTTCGGCGCAGTCATTCTCCCACCTAGCTACCGATCTTGAGGTCACAATCTGTGATCTCAAGATGAGGTGGTCGCAGATTGCAACAACCCTGCTCCTTTCTTCTCCAACAAATTCAGCCGTTAACTAAATGATCTTATCTCAATCGCATGGTGCGGGCAACTGAGGAGGGATGCGTACTCTTGCTGCAGTTCCCAGTCAATCCTCGGCGTCGGGCACGGGTCCCGACACTACGGGATCATGCTGTTTATATTGGCTAACATGCGGTTCTTGGCTTTGGGCTAGCCGATGTCGTTCCCAACTCAGCGCCTTGAAAAACGGATCGATGAACTCCCGCCACACCCCCCGTTTCGTTGTACTCGTGGAAGCGATAGACGTCGCGATTGCGTTCAAATCGCTCAATCAGCTTGAGGACTTCCTTAGGAGCGGGTATTTCTATCCTACCTTCTGGTTCTCCTCGCCATTGTGACTAATAGTCGATAATGTTTCAAATTCCTGGATGAATGAGGAAAACCGATCAAACAGTGAGAAGGGTTGTCGTGGCCATGTCCAAAATGTATAGTGCTCTTAAGGCATGTTCAGGCCAAACGGGCCATCCAGCCACCCTGGGTGGCCTTTTTACTTAGGAGGGTGCGATGTGGGTGAAGGCACTTGTTGTATCGGGGTACCTTGCGGTGCTTCTGGGTATTGGGTTCTGGGCCCGCAGACGGGCACGGCGCACAGCAGAGGATTACTTTGTCGCCTCGCGAAGCCTGCCACCGCTTGTCCTCTTCCTTACCATGGCGGCGACCAACTTCAGTGCGTTCACGGTCTTCGGGTTCTCCGGAGCGGGTTGGCGGATCGGGTATTCCTTCTATCCGATCATGGCCTTTGGCACAGGGTTCATGGCCCTTTCTTTCGCCTATATCGGCCAACCGGTCTGGCGACTGGGAAAGGAAAAAGGTCTTTTTACTCCACCGGAGCTGGTCTTTGATCGGTTCGCAAGTCCAACGCTTCGCCTGCTGTTTCTCGGGGTGATGGCCGCCTTTACTTTGCCCTATCTTGCCATGCAACCGATGGCGGCGGGATACGCGCTTGAGGAGCTCCTCGGCATCCCCTATTTCGGTGGGGCAATGCTGATCACCGTGGTCATGCTCGCCTACACCTTCTTCGGTGGGATGCGGGGGGTGGCGTGGACCGATGTCCTCCAAGGAGGGATGCTGCTCCTCCTTCTCATCGTTGCCATTGGTCTGATCGCGTCTCACTTCGGCGGGCTTCCCGCGGCGAACCAAACCGCGGCCTCTCGCTGGCCAGAGCTCTTTTCCCGGCCGGGGATGGGGGGAGCCTTCACGCCGGGGATATGGCTTGGGTACATGCTCCTTTGGTTTTTATGCGATCCGATGTTCCCCCAGCTCTTCCAGCGCTTCTACGCCGCTCGCGACGAGAAAGCGCTAGGAACGACCATGGCGCTCTACCCGCTGATCACCGGAGTGCTATTCCTTCTTCCGGTGACGATCGGGGTGATCGGACGCCTGGCCTTCCCCGAGCTTCCGATCGGGACCGCCTCGGATCGAATCCTACCCCTACTCCTTTCTCGCTACGCTCCGGCGGCACTTGAGGCACTGATCCTCACAGCGGCCCTCGCCGCGCTTATGTCGACGCTTGACTCGCAGCTTCTCACCCTCTCCTCGATGTTCACGCGGGATCTTGTCGAGCCGCTGGCCAAGCGGCAGAGTCCCCCTTGGGTGGGAAAGCTCTTTGTAGTGGGCCTCGCCTTAGCCGGCCTGGCGATCGCGTGGCGACCACCGGCGACCTTCCTTGAGATCGCCACCGAGACATTCACCGGCCTTGCGGTCCTTTTCCCCACCGTGGTGGGGGCTTTATACTGGAAGCGAGCCACGGCAAAGGGGGCGATCGCCTCGATCCTCGTGGGAGAGGGACTCGTTGCGGCCTATCACTTCAAGCTCGTTCCAAGCTTTGGGACGCTGCCCGTGGTTCCCATCGTCGTGGCGGCGACTCTAGTCCTTGTAGTAGTGAGCCTTCTCTCGCGGCCACACCCTCGCGCTGAACCTGCAAGGGGAAAATCGAAGGAGAATAAGGGAGGATGGAAGTGGTCTTTAGCCTTTATCCTCCTTTTTCTCCTCGGTAACGACTACTGGGCGTGGGGCGACGGGCGACTGGGCCCGCTTAACTTCCCGTGGTGGGTGTGGTACTTCCTCGGCCTGTGCACCCTTATGGCCCTCGCATTCTGGCGGTTTGCTCACACCCGCTCGGCTGCTGACTGATCCAGCCTACAGTGCCATCTCCTTTTTGAGCTGTCGCAGACGGCCCAAGGCAGCGCGAATGAGTGCCTGGCTCTTCGGCCGGTTAAGCCACAGGTTGGCTCCGGAGGGATGAGGAAGAGGAAGAAAAAGTCGTCCATCCTTCTCAAAGACCACGCCAATGAGATCGGCAAGCTTACCCCTGCCGAGGAAGTGATCTATCGCCACACGACCAACGGGAATGATCAACCCCGGCTGTACCAAGTCTAATTCGCACACGAGAAACGGCGCACACAGCTTGCGTTCCTCTGCTGTGGGGACACGATCCCCACGTGAGCGCCCCTTCCCCGGATAACACCTTGTGATCGCGGTTATGTACTGCATCGCGCGGAACTCCTCCTCCTCAAACCCTGCCTTCGCCAACCAGGAGAAGAGCCGCTTTCCCGCTGGACCACTGAATGGAAGCCCTGTCTCTTTTTCCCGCACGCCGGGTGCCTGTCCAACCACCATCACCGTTGCGGTAGCCGGGCCGGAGAAGATCGCGCCTGACGTGATCGGATAACCCGCCTTCAGGCACCGGCGGCAGTGACGCATCTCTTCATGTAGCTTGGCAAGGCTAGCCTCATCCATCACAGAAGTGACGCCTTCATCTTGGATAGGTCCCAACCCCGCCAGCGCTGATAGCCCGTTGTGTCAGCCCGGCCATGAGCGTAGTCCTTGTGCCACCCCGCGGGCACGGGAAGCTCCCGGTAAAGCTTTCGGCGCCATGCTTCGAGGAAGCGCCTCTTTTCGCCCATATAGTCCGCGGTACAGATGACATGGTTTTTTGTGCTGCCGTTTAACCGGTCCAGCCAGCGAATCCCTCCCTGGGAGCGCAACAGGTGGTGATCCAAGATGAGGGTGGGCACCTCTTTAGCTAGTTGACGCCCGTTCTCCCAAGCCCTCTGTTGGGCGCTCCTTGAGAGACGGTAAAGGTAGAGTGGTGGGCCCGACGCGATGACTATATCTGGTTTCCACTCGAGAATCTGCGCAATCGACCGGCGCTCCAGCAACTGGATGTCGGATGCGTGCACGAAGACGAAACCGTCCTCCTCGATGCGCGTCATCATCACCGTGCCTAGCGTGTTTCCCTCTTCCCCGTGTGGCATCGCCGTGGAAAAGCAAAAAGGACCTTCGCTTTTCCCCTCTGCCACGGGCAAGGAGGTTCCACAAGCTCTGCCGATCGCCTCCCTCCGCTGCCGCATGGCCCTAGAAAGGCCTTCCGAACCAGCCGCCCAAAAACGTGGTCCCTTCAACCCCTCGACCACTGAGCTCATCGGTAACTGATAGGGATTGGCATCGACCAACGGAACGTGATCTCCATGAAAGTGGGAGATGACGACATCGGTCGCATCCGCCAGTGCGGCGATGATCCTTTCCCGGATCATCGCTCCGACGGCCACCTGAAACGGATGGGGAAGCTGCCCATGGCGAAGATACCCAAGCGCGACTCCAGGGTCGATGAGTATCCTACGCTCCTTGGTTATCACCAGACAACAAAGCCCACGTACCCCGAGGGACTCGGTTCCTAAAATTTCAATGTGCATCGCGTTCTCTTAATGCTGTCAGTTTATTTCAACGCCTCCTGGCCTCGGAATCGACGGTAGGGGGAGAGGATTTGAAGGGTCTCCTGATCTTCGGAGGAGAGGGTCTCCTGCGTAACCATGCGGGCGAGAAGTTCGCCCAGACCTGGCCCGAGCATGAACCCCTGGCCGCACATCCCGATAGCCATGAGATAGCCCTTAACCTCCTCTGACCAGCCGACGAGCGGGGAGCCGTCGGGGCTCATCGGGTATAGGCCGCGCCAAGTGCGCCGCACGCGGATATTGGTGAGTCGCGGCATCAGCGCCACCATTCGTCTGGCCACCTGCGGCAGGAACACGCTTGTCTCGCGGCGGTCAAAACCGGGGATAGGAGGCTGAGGCGTGATGGAGAAGACGACCTGGCCGGTCGCAAGCTGGAAGAAGTAGTAATTGCCCGACCCAGGTGAAGGACGGATATCGACCACCATCGGACCGAGAAAGTGTGCCACCGGCTCGGTGATCCCTCCTTCGTGCGAGTCGGGGTTCACCGGATGGTCAAGCCCCACTAGCGCCCCGATCTTTCTCGCCCATGGCCCGGCCGCGTTCAATACAACTTTGGTGCCGTATTCGCCCTTTGTTGTCTTTACACCCTTTACACGTCCATTCTCAACCACGATCCCGGTAACGCGTTCGTGGTAGTGGAATGTCGCCCCAGTGCGCTTAGCCTCCTCGTAGAAGGCATGCCCAGCCAAAAGGGTCGAGCAGTGGCCGTCCTCGGGCGAGAAGGTGCCACCGATGAGCCCATTTTGATTCAGATCAGGGACGATTTTTAAAAAATCATCCTTGTCGTACCAACCGATGTTGAGGCCGTAGGAGTGCTGCACTTTAAGCAGGCCCTTGAGAGTCCGTTCCTCCTGTTCGCGGTAGGCGACAAAGGTGTAGCCGCCCGTAGTCCAATCGACATTGTGACCATAGGTCTCCTGCCAAGTGGAGATTATCTCTAACGAGCGCAGGCAGAGGCGGATCTTGGCCGGATCGGAGTGGGTAGCGCGGATGCCGCCGATAGCGGACTTGTTGGACCCCTGACCCTGACTCGCAAACTGATCGAGGACCAGCACGTTGACCCCTGCGTGCGCCATGCCCAGTGCAGCAGGCACACCGACGCTTCCCGCACCGATGATGATGACATCATAGTTAGTCACCCTTTACTCCGGCAAAGATCCCAAGTGGAACTTCGATAAACAGCGGACGCTTCACGTTCTCCGTGACTTCGTCAACGGGAATCCCCTCCTCGCGGAAGAGGCGCGCGATCAACGCGGCGCAGGTCTTGCCACCACACGCGCCCATACCGGCGCGCGTGACCGCCTTGATCTCATTTACGTCACGGCAGCCCGCGCGAATGAGTTCCCGGATTTCGCCCGCTGTCACCCGCTCACAACGGCAGACGATGGTATCATCACTCAGCCGCTTTAGCGCCTCGGGGAGCGGCTGCGAGACCGAAGGCTCCTGCACACGGATACCAGCTATGCGCTTGGCATAAGCCTTGGGGGCTCGCACCTTGATCAGGACCGTACGGTCGTTGCGCGCGATGGCGCGAACGCTTTCTACCTTAACCTCGCCCAGCACCAGGCCCTCGGAGTCAAGGACGGTCACTGTCTCGCCGACCTTGACGCTCTCCTTTAAGAACTCGTAAGCGATTGTCACCGTGGGTAGCTTAGGATCTTCTCGATAGTCAACGAGCGTGATTGCCAAGCCGGGGCAGATGGCGACACACTGCTCGCAACCGATGCACTGGTGCGCATCCCCGGTAAACTGAGGCCGCTGACGAATGTCCCTCTCATCAATGCGAATCAGTTTCCGAGGACAGACAGAGGTGCAGGGATTGCACGGGATCTCCTGCGAACAGTGAAGGATCGGGAAGACACCTTCCTCCCACGGTGGGATCTGCTCTTTCCCCGTCTCTCCGGGATGTGATTTGAGGATCTGTGCGGTGCGCTTCCATTCCGGTGGAACCTCACCTGCGGCAACGCCGAGGGTGCGGGCTACTTCCAACCCCTTGATCTTACCGGTATACATCGCTGCCGAGGCCTCTGCGATCTCCTCGGCGTCGCCTGCAGCGAAGACGGACATGCCGTATTCCTTCGCCTTCACTGTGAACTCGTTCACAGGATCCAAGCCCACAGCGATCAATACTGTGTCGCAGGCAAAGGATTTCTCTGTCTTGGGGATCGGACAAAAACGCTCGTCGATCTGTGCAATTGTCACTGACTCAACCTGATCGGTTCCATTAGCACTCAGGATCGTGTGTGAAGTGTAGATTGGCACCCCCAGACGGGCAAGCTTATCACGGTGCACCTTGTAGCCACCGCACTCAGGGAGTGCCTCGACTAAACCGACCACCTCGATCCCCGCCTGCAGGGCGTGGTAGCCGGCGATGAGCCCGACATTCCCTCCACCAACGATGAACAGGCGCTCGGCCGCCCTGACCAGATCGCGATTGACAAGCGTCTGAAACGCACCCGCGCCGTAGACGCCTGGTAGCGTATTCCCACGGAATACAAGTGACTTCTCCCGCGCACCAGCCGCCACCAGCAACACTTGCGGCTCGACCAGCGTGTAGGTCACACCATCGCGCAGGATTCCTATCTTTTGATCGCTGAACACGGCCAGAGCCGTGCTGTTCAGCCAGACATCGATGTCACCCACATCGCACACCTCACGCTCCAGCAGCGTGGCGATGTCGATCCCTCGTGTTCCCGCGTGGACGGCATCGATCGAACCGAAGAAACGGTGGGTCTGAAGGACGAGCTTGCCTCCCAGCCGAGTTTTGTCGTCCACCAACAGTACCTTAATGCCCGATTTGGCCAGCTGGACCGCCGCTGACATCCCAGCTGGACCGCCGCCGATGATGAGGACAGGAACCTCGATAGTCCTTGTTTCATAAAGCGGTGAAACTTCCTCCACTTTGGGCAACTCCGGCAGACCATCGACCGATTCGACACGCATGCCCGGGCGCACCGGTGTCATGCACGACTTCACCAAAACGCCATCGGCGAGCACCAGACACTGGGCACATTGTCCATTGGCACAGAAGATACCCTGCGGCGCGTTGTCTTTCGGGTGATGACCAAAGATCCGCACACCATTAGCAAAGAGCGCCGATGCGATCATCTCGCCTTGTTTGGCGACCAGTCTATGCCCGTTCCAATGGAACTCCACTTCCTCCCGCGGCTCGATTGGCAGAATTGGATGTTGCCTGATTCGATACTCTGTCATCTTCTCCTCTATCTATTACTAGGTATTACGTATTTAAACTATGAGATCTTCCTAGAGCTAACACGCATCTTGCTTTTGTGGAATGCTACTCATTGACATCCCGTTGCGTCAGATCAAATCCGGTCGGAAACGGATCATCATTGGTAAGCATAAGGGAGCCAATTCCCATTACGTATGCGGAGCCCGTCACCTCGGGAAGAATCCCGGGCGTATCTCCCACCTTGGTCTCGGCAATGATCCGCCCAATAAACTCCGTGTTTAAAATGCTTTGGTAGCGATACTCCTCACCCACTCCCAGTTTGCCCTGGGCATGAAGAAATGCCATCTTAGCGCACGTTCCTGTTCCACAGGGTGAGCGATCCACCTGTCCACCTCCAAAGACAACCACATTCCTTGGAGGGATGCTCTCCTCGTAGAACTCCACAAGATCAACTGTAAGAGGAACTCCGGTGGCCGGATGCTGGAAGGAATGATGTTGATTACTCCAATGCCTGATGGTCATCCCAAGCTCTACAATCTCAGGCAGATTGCGCCGCCTCAGCTTGATGTTTAGAGAGTTTGCCTCGACCAATGCAAATAGGTTTCCCCCGTAAGCGAGGTGGAGGGGTACCCCCTTCCATTTAAGGGTCCTAAGGAAAAAGGAGGGAACATTCTTAACGGTGACGGCGCACACCTCACCCTCCTCCCAACGGAGGTGACAGGTCACAAGGCCTGAAGGTGTGTCGAGGAGTACTGTCTCCTTGTTTATCTGACCAAGCGATGCCAGGGCTGTCACCGCTCCGATCGTGCCATGGCCGCACATCCTCAAGTACCCTTCGCCGTCGAGAAAAATCAGGCCGAAGTCCGCAGTGAGATCGGCCGGCGGTGTAACGATCGCCCCGAACATGTCGGGGTGGCCCCGCGGCTCCTTAAGGAGAAACCGCCGCAGGTCATCCGCGTGAGCCGTAAGCCATGTGCGTCGCTCCTCCATTGTCAGGCCAGGAATTGAAGAAAGACCACCGATGACAACGCGGGTCGGTTCACCGGCGGTGTGGGTATCCACAACCTGCACTAAGCGACGAACCTTCAACCTTCTTTTCCCTCCATCAATTTCTCCACGGGCACATAGTCGTGGGTGTATCCAAAGTAGCGGGGGCCGAAGGTCTGGATCCCTTTCTTTGTACGCATCCGGTCGTGCGCGGGGATAAGAACCACTGTTCCGCGGTAGCCGTAACGGACGATGTCTGTACGGATCGGCTCCCCAGTAACCGGATCAAGGATGCAGATCAGGTCGGGGGGCATACAACGCATTGCGCCGTCCACCTCCAGTGTCAACCACTCATTCTGGAAGCCGATCTTAGCAGTGTGTCCCTTGAAAGTGTCGATCCCCTCGATCAAGATCTCTCCTAACGAAAATCCTTTGGTCTTCTCCGCACCGAACTCCCGGTTGATGTCGACAATCTTTCCCTGGAAGGCACGATACCCTCCGGTGAGGTTGAGCATCTCAGCGATGGGGTCGAGATGTTTACGCCGCGCGGTGAATACACGCTTACCCAGCTCCCACGCCAGCGAGATAGATCGAAGGATCGCTGTATCCTTGAGCTGGCGCCCGGTCATCGGATACCCCGCAATCCAGGAGATTCCACCGTATGCCATCGCCGCACCACGGATGATATGTTCAGTGAGTAAAGCATCGTTGGCATCACAGATGGTGACATGCCCTTTTTCGTCGGCCGCCGCCGTGGGGGAGGGCGAGACGCCGTGGATATAAAACGATGTCATCTGGAGTTCCGGGAAGGCACGTCCCATGCCATCGGCGTCGACGACAGGAATCCCGACCGCTCCAGCTACCGCCATTGGCACCGGGGTATTCACGCCGCCAGCCTCGGGAGGAATCACCGCCTCGATCGGCTTCCCCATGTACCGCCGCAGTTTATCATAACACCAGAACAGCTCCTGCCCGTTTGGGGGCTTCTCGGTGAGGACCAGCGCCGCGCCGAGACAACCGGCGATCGTCGCCAGTGCCTCATCTGGCATCGCTTCAGGATCCACAAGGAGTATCTCCTTCCCCTGATCGACCACGTTGTACGCCCACAACAGACCGATCTCAGGATCCCCTCCGCCCCCCGTGGCCAGGATCGACGCACCCAAAGTAATCTCCGAAAGCGCCTGCTTATCGATCACTCGGAAGTCGTCGACTCCCCATTCGGACAGGATCTCTCTTACACTCAACACTCCCCCTTTTCAGACTAGATCGCGCGTTGCATTCGTCAACAGTTCGCAGCCACTGGTAGTTACGAGTACCATGTCCTCAACACGAGCTGCTCCCACCCCGGGGAGGTACACCCCCGGTTCCACAGTGACAACCATCCCGGGTTGGAGCACCGTATCCACCCCTTTATCCAAGATGGGCGCTTCGTGTACAGAGACCCCCACGCCATGCCCGGTAAGGTGAGGGAAGTAAACACCTAGGCCTTCGGCTTCCACAATCTCACGCGCTGCAGCGTCAACCTCAAAGGCGTGTACGCCGGGTCGGACAGCCCCAATCGCGGCCTGCTGGGCCTTCCACGCGATCTGAAAGACCCTCTTTTGTTCCTGCGAAATTTCTCCCACCGCGAAGGTGCGCGTGATGTCTGAACAGTACCCGTCACAGACCGCCCCCATGTCCAGAAGAACGAGCTCGCCCTCTTGCAACACCTTCTGCGAGGCTACCCGCTGTGGAAGCCACGCGTTCTCCCCGGACATCATGAACGGCTCAAACGAAGGCCCCTCAGCTCCCTCTTTCACCATGAGGTAACTTGTCCAGGAAGCCAGTTCTCCCTCGCGAACGCCAGGGCGGATCTCTTGCCGTACCTTATTCATCACTCGACTGGCCACATCGGCGGCACGGCGGATGCAAGCGATCTCCTCCTCAGACTTGATGATTCGCAACTGCGCAGTGAGCGCTCGCACATCCACGAACTCAACACCCACTCCAGCTATCTCCATCATGTACTCCATCTGAGCAAGGGTCAGAGTGTCCTTCTCCACCCCGATCCGCCTTAGAGTCCCGCGAAACAGAGGTGTGAGTGCTGCCAGGTAGTTCGGCGTATCCTCGGGGAAAGGGATTACCTGCTCAATCCAGCAGTCCCGCTTCGCTCGTTTGAGGTCTAATTGAGCAACGATGTAGGTGGGATCCCCATCGCGCGATACCGCCAGAATTGAGCTAACAACCCGGTTTAAGCGAAAGCCGGTGAAGTATCTGATATCATCGCGGTCAAACAGAAGAGCAAGGTCAAGGTCATACTTCCCCATCTTCGCCGCGAAGGCATCCACTCGTCCTGTGCAGTCCATCCCCTAGATGACCTCAGAAACAGCCTGTTCCAGCTCGGGATTGATCAGGTATACCTTCTTGGGAACGCGGGATTCGACGCTGGAATTGGCCTGACTAGCAAGTTCCAGGACCACCATCTTCTCGGAAAGGGTCGCGAGCAGTGATTCTATCTCCCCGTGGGGAATGTTCACCATCTCCTCCAGCCTCTGCCGTTCGATATAGGGAGTTTCAATGATAGTTCTAAGCACACTGCCGATGCGTGGATCGGATTCAACCAAGGCTTTTAAATCTACGCTCATCAGCACCTCCTCATCCGTTCAGTGTCTCGACCGGAACGTAGTCCAGGTCGTAGCCAAAGTGTCGCGGGCCGAACATCTCGATCCCCTTAGGGGTTCGCATCCGCTCATGCGCCGGGATAAGGACGATCGTCCCTCGGTAGCCATACTTCATGATGTCCGTGCGAATCGGTTCTCCTGTCTCTGAATCCAGGATCGCGATGAGGTCCGGCGGCAGACAGAGTACCTCCCCGTCAACACGCAGGTTGAGCCACTCATTTTGGAAGTCGAGAGAAGCGGTTTGTCCCTTATACTCGTCTATCCCTCCCATAATCACTTGCCCTAACGTAAATCCCTTATTGGTCTCAGAACCGAACTCCCGACGTATATCTACGATCTTACCGCGGAACACCCGGAAACCCTCCACATCGCGCTCTTTTTTGAGGCTTTTCAACAGTTCCGCAATCGGATCGAGATGCTCTTGTCGAGCGCACATCACCGCGTGACCGGCGGCCCAGGCAATGCTTTGAGAATTGAGGATCGAGGTCTCCCTCACCTGGCGCCCGGTCAACGGGTAGGTGGCAATCCAGGAAATGCCGCCGTAGGCCATCGCCACTCGACGGGCAAGGGTCTCTACCAGCACGTCGTCATCGCCAGTGTCGATCACGGTGATGTTCTTCCGGTTGTCTACCGAAACAGTCGGGGACGAGTGCACTCCGTGGGTAACCCAAGAGGTCATCTGTAGCTCGGGAAAGGCGCGGTTCATCCCATCGACGTCTATCACTGGAACGCCGAGCTCTCCGGCTGCGGCATACGCCACCGGCGAGTTAACCCCCCCACACTCGATGGGGATAGTCGCCTGGATCGGCCGCTCCAGGTACTGCTCAAGACGACGTATCGCTAGGTTAAGTACGCCTCCACTTGGGGGCTTTTCTGTCAGCACAAGTGCGGCTCCCAAGCAGGCTGTACTGGCTGTCTGGATTTCATCAGGGATCTCCATCGGGTCCACCATGAGGATTTCCTTGCCTTCATCGAGCACTTTGTACGTCCACAGAAGCCCAATCTCTGGGTCTCCACCGCCACCGGTGGCAAGGATCGAAGCCCCCAGCGTGATCTCACTGATCGCTTTCTTGTCGATGACGCGGAAGTTCTTGGTGCCCCATTCCTGTAAGATATCGCGCGAACTTACTCTCTGCCCCTTCATCAAAGGATCTTCCCCTTCACGCGTATACGTACCTTCTCACGCTTTCCTGGCATATACGTGAACGGGATCTCTTCCACGTCGATGACCTCCACGGTCTCCCGGATGGCCCCTGCTGTCTTTGCGTTGTCCTTCGCCTGTTCCGTAACCCGCGCGATAGCGTTATCCCGATCTTCTTTTTCCAAATCGACCACACCTTCGGCGTACGCCCCGATCTCGGCGATGGTCGTGCCGACCGCCCCACCTACCTCGAAGTGGTCGGGACAGAGCACCTTGCTCACGCCGGCGATCCCTTCCTTGGGAACAACCATCGCGCCGCCGCCGATAAAGATCGCTGGTACCGGCTCGACAGTAGTCTTCATCTTGTCAATGGCCTCTTCAATGGTGGCTTTAACCGCGGCCCACGCGTTGTCGACCAATTTCCTTGGTAAGGCGTTGACCTTCTCAGGATGGGTGACAAAGTCAGTCTTGAACACCTCAAGCTTACGATCGAGCTTGCCTAAAGCCACTGCGGTGTCGTGCACTGTGAGCAGTGGCCCACCAAAGGATTTTCCCAAGCGCACCAAGTTGTACCCCACACTTTCCGGGCCTAAGGCACTCACCTTTTCTCCTTGGTGTTTGACGATCGTTCCGCCACCCAAGGCGATCGAGAGGAGGTCAGGGCAGCGGATGTTCGTTTTGACCCCGCCGATTGTCACCGTGATCGACGACTCGCGAGGGAACCCCTTCACAATGTAGGCCACGTCGGTGGAGGTTCCACCGATGTCGACCACCACACCATCCTCGATCCCGGAGAGATACACCGACCCCCGGACACTGGCCGCGGGTCCCGAAGCAACAGTGAAGATGGGGTAATCTACTGCATAGTCGACGGACATAACGCTCCCATCGTTCTGCACGATGAAGAGCGGCGCTTTGATCCCTCTCTCGCTCACCGCTGTCTTTAGCGAGTTGACCGCCCGCTGCATCACGGTGATCACCGAGGCGTTCAAAATGGCTGAGTTCTCCCGCTCAAGGAGCGAGATGGTCGCGATGCGGTGGGAGAGGGTAATGTGGATGTCATCCCCGAGGACCTCTTGCACAATCTCGGCCGCTTGTTCTTCGTGATCGGAGATGATAGGGGAGAAGACCCCGGTGACCGCCACCGAGTCTACCTTTCCCTTCATTTTACGACACGCCTCAGCGATCGCTTGTTTATCCAACGGGACGATATCTCGTCCATCGTACTCAGATCCACCACGAATCACATGTACCAGCTTCACCCCGCCGATCGCCTGCTTAAGGTCCTCCGGCCAACCGGTGAGGGGTGGGATCGCGGTGGTAGCAGGAGCCCCAAGACGGAAGATTCCCACCTTGTTCAAGTTTCGCCGTTCGATGAGAGCATTTGTCGTGTGCGTTGTGCCGAGTGAGACCATCGCCACCTCAGCAGGATTCACTCGAGATTTGTTCAATAGCGCATCCAATGCCTGTACGATCCCTGCGGTTACGTCCTGCGTGGTGAGGGACTTGGCCTTGACCACCACATCCTTCCCCCGCATGAGCACACCATCGGTGAAGGTACCGCCAACATCAAATCCAACGCGTAACTCTCCGGTCATCTTTCTCCTTCCTACCCCCAAAGCCCCGAGGTGCCGTACTGCTCCTCCAACTTCCAGCTTTCTATTTCGTCCTGTGGTGGCGATTGATAGCCGTAGACCTTGCTGTGCGACCAATCGAAACGGTCCCGCAACTCCACGAGGAATTCAGCGTATTTGAGAGGCGCGAGGACCGCGTCGATCACCGGAACTTGAAACTCCTCTTGTAGTTCCTTGTAGAAACCAAACTCGATAGTACACCCCAAGATGATGACCTCGGCTCCGTCCTTCCCCACCGCCTCTTTCGCTGCCGCCCGCATACGCCGCGCTGTCTCTTCTGGATCCTCTTGGAAGTCGTAGACACCCATGTCAAGCGACTTAAACGAGGCCAGTTGATCGGAGAATCCATATTTGACCACATTCTCGTGCATCTTTGGGATCCATTTCTTTCGTCCGACAAGGATAGAGAAGGTGTGTCCCAAGGTTGTGGCAATGTGCATCGCCGCCTCGGCAGGAGCTGTCACCACAAGTCGATCGGTGATCTCACGTGCCTCATACAACCCCGGGTCGTAAAAGCACCCGATCACCGCAGCGTCGTATCCATCGAGTTCCGCTTGACGCACAACATGCAGGGTATCGGCTAAGATCAATGCCTCATAGTAGTGATACTCCAGGTGCATCGGCCCTCGCTTGAGGGAAACTACGTCAAGCTCAGTCTCGGGCGCCTTGGCCGTCTCGAGAAATTCTTGGATGGGTTTATCGAACAGATCCGTACCCACCGGATCGATAAAAAGAATCTTGGACATGTAGTCACTCCTCTCCTTGACTCGTGGAAGCCGCGATCTTGGCTCCCTGAAACAGGTGACACCTGACAGTGTGTTCCTCTCCAACTTCCACCATCCCGGGATCGACCTGGGAGCATAGTTCCATCCCCTCAGGACATCGCAGGTGAAAACTGCACCCGGGCGGGACATTGACCGGACTGGGAATCTCTCCTCGAGAGAGGATCTTCTTGGGCTTGAGCATCTCCTCCTCGTCAGAGACAACTGGGATGGAGGAGAGCAGCATCTGAGTGTACGGATGCAACGGGTTCTGAAAGAACTCCGAAGTGCAAGCAACCTCACACATCTTGCCCAGGTACATAATTGCCACTCTCGTTGCCACGTTTCTCATTAAGCTCAGGTCATGGGTAATAAAGAGGTAGGTCAGGTTAAGCCTTTGTTGCAGCCGCATCAGCAAGTTGATGATCTTGGCCTGCACTGAGACGTCGAGTGCCGAGGTCGGTTCATCTAAGACGACGAAAGAGGGATTGGTAGCAAGAGCTCTAGCAACCGCCACCATCTGCTTCTCCCCACCGCCGATCGCTTGTGGGTATTTATACTGGTAGTCCAGAGGCAGCTCGACCATCTCTAATAGTTTTGCTACTTGTTCTATTATGCCTTTATTACTCGAGATATGATGAACTTTTAAGGGAAGTTCAAGGATCTGCTTGATACTCCTCCTGGGATTGAGCGAGGAGCCCGGGTCCTGAAAGACAATTTGGATATCTTTCTTCAAGGGTTTTAGGCGCTTGCTGAAATCCTTGCCTATGTCTTGCCCCTTAAACGTGATCTCTCCCGCGGTAGGCTGATAGATTCCTACCAGCGTATAAGCCACCGTGCTCTTGCCCGAGCCCGACTCCCCGACCAATCCCAGCATCTCTCCCTCTTTGATGGAAAAAGTGACCCCATCGACCGCCTTGACCGTCCCGCGGCTTGTAAGAAAGTACTTCTTCAGATCTTTGACGGTTAGGATCTCTTCTGTCACTGTGCTCACTCCTTATAGAGGAAACAGGCCACCTGATGGTCGCTTCCCGCGTTAAAGAAGGGGGGCCTCTCCTGCTCGCAGATTCGCATCACATGGGGGCAGCGAGGATGGAACCTACAGCCCGATGGAGGGTTTAGGTAATTGGGGATTCTCCCAGGAACTCCCTCGGCGATGCCCTCCCCAGTCAGTTTCGGGACGGCCTTCATCAGCCCCTGGGTATAGGGGTGCAGCGGGTTGGAGAAGAGTCCCTTGGTCGGTGCGGCCTCGACCATACTCCCAGCATACATCACATAGACCCGATCGGTCCACTCCCTAACGATCCCCAGTGAGTGGGTGATCAGAATCGTCGAGTTCCTCTTCTCCTCCACCAAGTTTCCCAACAGGCGAAGGACTTGGTCTTGAATGGTGACATCGAGTGAGGTTGTAGGCTCATCCGCTATCAGAAGCTCCGATCCGGTCACTAAGGCCATAGCGATGCAGACCCGTTGCCTCATCCCCCCGCTTAGCTGGATGGGATAGTTCTCCATAATTCTTTCTGGATCTGGCATCGAAACATCTTTGAGAGCATTTATGGCCCGATCCTTAATCGTATCCTTTGCCTGGTTTTCCCCCGCCCCCTTCGAATACTTGACTACATCCATCAATTGCCGCCCGATGGTAAAGACAGGATTGAGAGCCGCCGTCGGATCCTGGAAGATCATTGATATGCCCTTGCCTTTGACCCCACGCACCTTTTTTAGGTTCACCCGCAAAAGGTCGCTCTCCTTAAAGAAGATCTCTCCTTCGGTGAGCCTTCCCGGCGGTATGGGAAGGATCCTCATTACGGACTTCATGGTAGTCGTCTTCCCGCATCCCGTTTCTCCTACCAAACCGACTTTTGCACCCTTTCCCACAGCGAAGGTCACCCCATCAAGGACCTTGAGGTGACCCCCATAGATGTCGAAGCCTACATGCAGATTCTTGATCTCCAATAGAGGTGCGATCATTTAACGCTAGACCTCCTCTACAGCAAACAGGTCGCGCAAGCCATCTCCCAGTAGATTAAACCCCAGAACGACAAGCATGATTGCAAACGCCGGGAATACAGTGATCCACCACTGGTCCGGCATGTAGATGCGACCGTCAGCGACCATCGTACCTAACCCTGGTTTTGGAGGCTGCACCCCAAGCCCCACAAAGCTCAGGGAAGCCCCGATCAAGATAACCCAGCCCATGTCCAAGCTCATCTTGGTGAAGATGGGGGAGAGACAATTGGGGAGTATCTCCTTGAAAAGAATATGTAGTCTACTGGCTCCAGTAACTTCAGCCGCTTGAACGAAAAACTCGTTACGCAGGGAAGAGGAAAGACCGTACACCAACCGAGTGTACCATGGCCACCACATCAAAGAGACAGCAATCATAGCATGGAAGATGTTAGGGGACAAGACAGAGCAGATTGCCAAGGCCAAAATCAGGGGTGGAACTGCAACAAATATATCTGTGATCCGCATGATCACCGTATCTATCCATGTACCTTTAAAGTAGCCTGCAGTTAAACCCAAGATAACTCCTGGAGGGACAACCAGCGTCAGAACAACAACGCCTAACATCAGGGAGAATCTGAAACCAAAGAAGATCCGACTCAGGATGTCCCTACCGACTACATCGGTGCCAAAAAGATGTCTCAAGCTGGGAGGTTGGCTTGCCTCGGCAAAGTTAACAAATACCCCCGCGTGCTTGGGGTAAGGGGCAACAAAAGGAGCAAAAGTCGCCAAGAAGGAGACCAAAAGAACTGCAATTAGCCCTATGATTGACAACGGATTACGAGAAAACTTGTACCATCCTCTTCCAAATCCCTCCAGTTTTCTCGACCAGAACGTGGCATGTGCACTGCGTTCCATCCTACTTACTCCTTTCCGCACCCAGCCTGATCCTGGGGTCAAGAAAAGCAACTATTAGATCGACTAGGATATTTACGACTATGAAGACCAGACCCATTACCATGATTACGGCAATGATGGCGTTTAGATCCTTACGCAACATCCCGTTTATACCGTAGCGAGACATCCCTGGCCAATTGAAGATCAACTCGACGAGAAAGGCATTGGCCAACAATGCCGCAAAGTCGAGCCCCAATATGGATACAGTCGGTATGAGCGACGGCTTGAGGAGGTATTTTAGGTTGATGACGCGCTCCGGTATGCCTTGGGCCCTTTCTGCGGCGATATAGTCCTTCCTTAGGTTGTCGGACATGCTCGAGCGAGTGATGCGCGCCTCCTGAGACATTCCGCCCAGAGCCAGAGCCACTCCGGGCATAATGAGGTGTTTCAGTGCATCGAGAACCGCGGCAAAGTGCCCTGTGAAAAGACCATCGATCGTTATCAAACCGGTGATCACAGGCGGACGCGCCACCCCCGAGCTAATCCTTCCGATACTGGGCAGGATATGTAAGACGTAGCCGAAGATCAACAAAAATAGGACAGCAAATACAAACGATGGTGTAACAACCCCTGCGTAGGAACCGATGCGGACGACGTTGTCGATCCAGGTGTTGCTATATCTCGCGGAGATCGCCCCCAGAAGTATCCCAAAGACTGCCATGATCACACCGGAGAAGAGGACCAACTCCATAGTTGCTGGAAGGAATTCCTTGATATCGGTTGCAACGTCGCGGCGCGTCACCAGCGATTCTCCGAAGTCGCCATGAAGGGCATCCTTCAACCAGTAGTAGTATTGGGCATAGAGTGGCTTATCGAGGTACATACTCTCCCTTACCCTCTGCACGGCCCACTCCGGTGCCCTTGGTCCAAGGGCAAGCCTCGCCGGGTCCCCTGGCATCACCCGGGCGATGATAAAAATAAGGATTGAGAGCCCGAGAAGGACAAATATCGAGTGCAGTAACCTCTTTGAAAGAAAGACTCCGAGCCTCATGCTTTGCCTCCAGTAGGGAAGGGGCAGGAATAAGCTGCCCCCTCCCTGACGTTCTTAAAGCTTCTCCTCTTTATCTAGCCTCGAACGCGTCCTACTGCTGGCTTAACTAGTGTGGCAGTACCTTGATAAAGCGCGCGTCCATGTTGTATCCCATCACTTTGATGACATTGCCCTTGGCCGCCGGCCAGTCAATGTAGCTCTGGTAGGCGTGCCTCTCCAGTTGATCGTTCAAGTAGATCGAGGGGCAGAGGGCAACAATGTAATCCTGAAGGTCGCGGTATTTCGCGAATCGCGTCTCTATATCGATCGTTGCGACCGCGTCCTTGATCGCCGCATCGAAAATCCAATCGAGCAACCACTCGTTCTGCTCCCATGTTGCAGCAGAGTCTGAGTGATACCGCGATTCCAACATCGAGCCCGCTTCGGGATAGTGAGGAGCGACGTAGATCGTCTCGATATTGGGGCTTGCCTCCATATCCGCCATTTCATCGATCATCGTCATCCATGGAGTTCTGATGACGTTCACCTTGATCCCGATCTCGGCCATGTTCGCCTGGAATAGGAGGGCGACCTTCTCCTCCGTTGGCACCTCGGCGCACCAGTGGACATCGACCTCAAGCCCAATCTTGTCCCAGCATTCTCTATAGCAGATCCTTTCCTGGGCCGTTGTGCATCCATCATCGCCGCAGCAGACCTCAATGCAATCGAGGACGTCAGAAGTGGCGTACTTCGAGAGCGCGAGTTCCTGACACGCCTTGTCCAGATCTTGATGATAGGTAAATACATCTGGGTTCCAGCCGGGAAAGTCAACGGAGACCGGCCCATGAGCTGGATGGCTCTCATCCAATGCAGCCGCTGTCTCGTAATCCACGGCCCAAGCCATGGCCTTGCGGAAGTGGATACAATCAGTCGGAACCCTCTTCGTGTGGATCATATAGAAGAAAACGCCGCCCATGTAGAACCGCGCGATATCCACGCCTTCCATTCTATCGAGCGTCGCAAACCCCTCTGCCGTTTGCCACTGGTCGGAGATCTCGAGCTCCTTATTGGCCATCAAGGTTCTGACGGTCATCGCTTCTGTAGTAGCAATAAACTTGACCTCATCAGGAGCATCTGGATCGATCTCCCCCCAGTAATCCGGGTACTTCTCCATGAGCACATACTCCTCCAGGGGGAACTCCTTTATCGTATAAGCCCCAGAGCCAGCATCATGGGTGAGGAGGTACTTCTTGCCGTAGTCGCCAAAGTCATCGTAAGGACCATCCTCGAGATTGGCCATCACGAGGTCCTTGTTCAGGATGTAGAGCCGTACGAGGTTGGTTAAGAACGGTCCAAACGTCTCGGCCATATGAAACCTGACCGTGTACTTATCGACCGCCTCAGTGCTCGCGACCCGCCCAATGAACAGATAGCCATAACCCTCTCCAATGGTCGTTAGCCTATCCATGCTAAAGGCCACGTCCTCAGCGGTGAGTTCGGTGCCGTCATGGAACTTGACCCCCGACCTCAGGTAGAAAGTCCAGGTCAGCCCATCCGGTGATGCGTCCCAACTTTCGGCAACATCTGGTTTCACACTGCCTTCAAGGGTCGGATAGACGAGTGAGTCATAGAGGTTGACTAGAGTGGAAGAGCTCGAATAGTCTGAACCCACCGCCGGATCAGCGTATGTAGGCCAGGCAAAGGTGGACCGAAGGCTTCCTCCGGCCCAGCAGACCAAACCAATACTTACTACCAGCAAACCGATAACACCAATTACTAAACTGCGTTTCATGTCATTCGCCTCCTAAATTGACACCAGTATTCGTTTTATTTTTTCCGATTCTTTTTCCGCGAATCACCTCCTTTCCTTTGCCGGGATTCATGTGATCGACCAGGGCATCCACCAGAGAGTCCAGGAACGTTCGAAACTCCCCGGGACTCGTCATGACGGAGTACTTGCCCGCATCGATCCGCTCTCGAATAGTGGAGAGACGAGAGCTAATTATCTCTTCATCTTCCAGTAATAAGATCAGCCGACTCGCGGCGTCCACCAGCCGAAAGGGACCGTAAAGCGGGGTCTCATCGAGAAGGTTCCGCCCGCTTGTCACCATGTAGCCGATGAGCCCGAAGAGGCGCTCTTCCAGCTCAACCTGGCCCATTATACACCTCAAAGAATACCCTGCCTTCTCCGCTGCGTGAGGGGGCTGAAGGGTCCTCCGCCGGCCACCCCACGGAGATGAGCAGCATCGGCTCGACCCTCCTTGGTAAGGCGAGAAGCCGACCAACTGCACCGCGATGAAAGGAGGCAACTACGCAGGTCCCTAAGCCCTCTGCATACGCAGCCAGAAGGAGGTTCTCGGTCGCCATCGCGGCGTCCACTGGTGCTAAGAACGTCTCGCCCAACGTTCCGCCCCGCTCACGCGCCGCGGCTAAGTCCTGACAGACGGCGATCACCGCCGCTGGATCCCCAAGGAGCCCTGGACTCACAGTCTTGATGCTGCGGATACGCTCCGGCTCCGTAACCACGACAAACTGCCACGTCTGGGCGTTGCCTCCAGATGGGGCCCAGATGGCCGCTTCCAGCAAGCGCTCAAGGAGTGCCCGTTCCACCGGCTTTTCCAGGAAGCTGCGTACGCTTCGACGGCCCTTAATCGCTTCCCAGAGTTCCATACCTGCTAGCCTCCTCGCAGCCGATGGGTCGCAGCCTCATCGAGCGTCGGTGGATCGCCCACGATTGCAACCCCGTATACCTGCACGGCTGTCTCCCGTGTGATATTGCCGTCGAGCACATCGTCGAGCACAGCCTGGGGCGCGCGCGCTTTCGGGTTACCGTAGCCGCCACCCATCCCGGTGATGAACCTTACTACATCGCCTTTTTCAAGTTCTTCCGTGGAGAAGCGTCCGCGTTGTTCCAGGTTGCCGTCCGCGGTGCGAACCTCCACAAGGTTGGGGGTACCGGACATGCCACTGGCAAGCCCCCAAGGCGGAAACTTATTCCGTCCAAAGCTTGCGGTGACAAAGGCCTTGGAATTGGTGATGCGGTAATCTTTCACCAGGCCGTAACCGCCACGCCACTGACCGTGTCCACCGTCAGCAATGTTTAATGCAAATTGATCGACGATGAATGGGTACCGCGTCTCCGCCACCTCAATCGATAGCACGTACGTTTCGCCATCTCCAGAGCATACTAGACCGCTCTCACCGTCCTTTCCTTTACCTGCGCCCCAGCCGCCGGCATTCGGTTCAACGGAGAAGAACCACTCGCCAGTACGGTCATCGATCCCACTCACAGTCGTCCCACAGACGCTCAAGAAGTGCCCGGCCGTGATCCGCTTGGGTATGACATCGGCCAGGGCCTTCCAGACTACATCTCCAGCATAACTATCCGACTCCCAATAGGTACTTATCGGCGCGGGCCGCTTGGGGTTAAAGACCGTGTCCTCGGGTACGATGACCTTTAACAGTGAGAATAGCCCCTCATTAGGATCGCCATGCGGACTCACCACCGCCTTGTAGGCAAACTTGGCCGTGCTGATAAGTGCGGACAAGGGAGCGTTGATCGGTCCACGGCAGGTCTTCCCCGTCCCGGTGTAGTCGACGATGAACTCACAATCGGTGATCGTCACCTTGACCTTAACCAAGACCGGGTCACCTCCCAGCCCATCGTCATCGATGTATTCCTCGGCGACAAACTCTCCCTTGGGCAATGATTTTAGCTCCTCAAGTGCCTCCTGTCTGCCCTGTTCGAGATAGATCTCAATTGACTCAAGCACCGTATCGAGTCCGTACTTATCGCAGATCTGTATGATGCGGTTGGCCGCCACTTGCAATGACGCCGCTTGCGCCCGCATGTCTCCCAAGATCATCTCAGGAATGCGGATGTTACGAGTTAGGATGTCAACGATTCCCTGTACTTCCCTACCCTTCTCAAGTAGCTTAACCGCGGGGAATTGTAACCCCTCCTGGTAGATCTCCGTGGCGTTGGGAGACCAACTCCCGGGATCTTTCCCTCCGATATCGTTCCAGTGGCCTTTGATTGCCGCGAACATGATCGGCCGGTTTTGGTAGTAGACCGGCATTACCAGTACCACATCGTTCTGATGGGTAGCCCCACCCATATAGGGGTCATTCAAGATGATGACGTCTCCCTCATTTAAACCATCCAAGCCGAACTTGTTGATCACTTCGGTGACGGCATCGGTCAGCACACCGATAAACGGAGGGATGCCATTCGCCTGGGCGATCATTCGCGCCTGAGCGTCAGTGATAGCACATCCATAGTCCAGAACCTCATATATGACCGAGCTTTTGCTCGTCCGCCCGAATGCAACGAACATCTGCTCTGCAGCCGAGATCAACGCCCGCTTGATCACTTCCACCGTAAACGGATCGATGGCACGCTTGACCGTCACTTTGTCACCTCCGTGATAACCAGGTTGCCAAAGCGATCTACTACCACCTGTTGCCCAGGGCAGACGATTGTCGTACAAGCCGGCTCTTCGATGACCGCTGGGCCGGCGATCTTCGCAGAGGCTGGGAGGAGACTCCGCTCGTAGACCTGGCTTTCCACGGTACCCACCTCTTCAAAGTGCACCGGTCGCTCCCCCTTGAATGCTCGATCTAGGCTTCGCCCTTCCTCCTCCAGCGGCTTAAACGAGG
>Ga0209121_10001728_pt1 | contig 22857 bp, 19 predicted proteins | sample Cruoilmetagenom3_FD_187292 | JGI IMG/M metagenome (GOLD analysis project Ga0209121, IMG submission 187292) | Oil polluted marine microbial communities from Coal Oil Point, Santa Barbara, California, USA - Sample 3 (SPAdes) (version 2) | ecosystem: Environmental > Aquatic > Marine > Oil seeps ... | reverse complement strand
CGCTTGATGGTCAGGGCGTGATGCCAGCCGCGCTTCAGGCTGAAGAGAATCTGCGCGAGCGTGTATTCGGAGACCGGGATAGCATTGGCTGCCCAGGCGCTGCAGATGGTGATTCCCCGATCCCACGCTGCGTCGGTGGCAATGCCACGAATGGAGCCAGCGCCGTAGAAGACTGCTTTCAGGTTGGGTGCCGCTGCCAGGAAATCCTCGTCCAATCTGGCCATACCCCAGCCCGAGAAGATGATGTTGACGTCAGAAAGCAGCTCCGGATGTGCTGCGATACTCTCGACGGTCTGTTGGGGCGCGACTATGTTGACAAGCTCGTTGATATCGGCGCGCTCGGGCGCGCCGTAGATCTTGTCGTATGCGTCGGTGTTCAGGATGTAGATGGCGTTATGCACTGGTGGTAACCTCTCTCAAGTGGGTATGCAGGTGATTGCGTATCGTCACGATCCACTATTCACGATTCAGGTGTACGGGGCAGGTGACAAGGGATATGGGAGAAGGCGCTGGGGCTCGCGGCGCGGGCAACGTACGCTCCGTCTTCAGATCTGGGTGAATCGTGAATGGTGAATCGTGGATCATCACTTGTCTTCCCTCCCCCCTATTGCCCTTTCCCTTGTCCTCTATCCCTTGCTGCCGCGCGCTATGTCCGCAACGAGCCTGAACTTCTCCACTGTGACGCCGGGGGGACACGAGTCAGAGTTGGCGAGGACGAAAGGGCCGCCACGGCCCTCAGAGATGACTTGCTCGACGTAGGATCCCAGATCTTCCAGGGATAGGGTGAGGAAGTGGGTGGGCTCGATACCCCCGATGATGGCAAAGTCCTGGCCCACAAGGTCCCGCGCCTCCTTCAGGGTGATATTGCCCGTGGGGGGAGGGGAGATGGACTCGACGCCCATCGCACCGCTGGCCTTCATCGGCGAGAGCAGGTGACGAAGATGACCACAGGCATGCTGGATGTAGTGCATACCATTGGTCCCCAACAGGGTGCACCATTGCTGGATCTCAGACGCGATGTAGCGCTTGTACTGGCCCGGTGAGTAGTTCTGTGTGCTTGAGTCCTCCCAGGTGAGGTAGGTGGTGTAGAGCCCGGTCTCCATCACCATCTGGGCCGCCTTCAGGTCGTTGGCGACCATCGTCTGCCAGAGCGCTTCCACGGTTTCGGGGAAATCCGCCAGTGCGTAGACCAGCTCCTCGGTACCGGCGTAGTGCTCGACAAGCATCTGGTAGGCGGACTTGGAGCGCGGGAGCAGCACCCCGATGGAGAGTCCCTCTCGCCCATCGCTGGCCAGGTGTTCGCGGACAGGGGCCAGATCCACCTCATAGGCCGTGTGCTCTTCGATCCAGAGTTGGATTTTGTAGTCCTCTGTCGTCTTGAGCGGATGCTCAATGAGAAACTCCGTGTTACCCTCCGGGCTGTAACGCTTCCGCTGGGTGAGCGTGCCAATCGGCGTTTGCATTTCGACGTGGATATCGCTGCCCGCTTGTCGGGTCACCACCGTCATCTGCTCCGGGGGAACCGCCCGCACGGGGCAGGGTGCACCGCGCCACAGGGGCGTGGCGCCAATGCGGTGGTGGAAGGCCAATGGGCCTTCATCGCGAACGGCTCTGGGGAAGCTCTCCCACACGTACGCGAGGAAGGGACTGAACGGTAGATAGTCGACCGGCCGCCCGGTCAGGGCGGCGATCAGGCGTTCTCGGGCGGACTGCTGTGATCCCATAGGTTCGTTGTTATTGGCCCCTCTTGATATCGGTGCTGTTCTGCATGCGGAGGAGTCAAGAGTCAAAAGTCTTGAGTCGTGTAGCCTGGTCCCAGGGTGATTGCGCGGCTCGTTGCGGATGACGAGCTTGACGCTTGATTCTTGCCCCCCATCTCGGGCTCCGGGCGCTAACGTTCAACTTAGTAACCTTCAACGTGCAACTGTCTTACGCCCACCCCGTCAACTCCGCCAACAGTCGCGTGTACTCGATGAAGTTTGGCCACGAGATATCAGGTGGGACCCCGTGGTCACAGCTGGGGATGTAGCCGCCCGTCTCGAGCAAGGGGGGGACCACGCGCAAGATCTCGGTGTGCATCACGTCGTCCCCCTTGGCCAGCGCGCGTTTGTCAATGCCGCCGCGATAGGCGATTCTGGTGCCATACCGGCGGCGGTAGGCGACGATGTCATTGCCGGCAGCGACTTCCATAGGCGAACACGCATCAAATCCCGCCTCGACCCAGAGCGGCAGCAGTTCGGCGTTGTAGCCGTCCGAGTCCATATCGACCACGGTCTCGGGGCCGGCGGCCTTGATCGCCGCGATCCACTGCTCCCACGCGGGCATCAGGAACCGCCGCACCATCTTCGGCGAGATCATACTGTGCATCTTATAGGCCATATCCTCGTTGACGACGACGTGATCGGGGGGCGCGTGACGCAGGATTGGGGCCAGCGTCTTGAGCATGAAGTCTGTCCAGAACCCTGCCATCTCTTCGACAAACTCAGGCTGTTCCATCATCAGGATGCAGAGGCCCTCCATGCCGCACCATTCGCGCATCTGCCAGAAGGGGCCGCTGAAGGAGAGCGTCACGACGTAATCTCGGTCGCGCAACTCAGCACACCGCGCCTCGAAATCGTCGGGAAACCGTTTGGGGTCCTGAGGGTCATAGCGCCATCTGAGTTTCTCCTCGAAGTCCGTGCGGCTTTCTACCGGGAACCGGTGCCACTTGCGGGTCACGAAATCCTTGGCCCGGCGTATGTATGTATAGTCGTACACGTCGGAGATCTCGGTGATGGCACCCATCCAGTCCCGGACGATATAGTGTCCGTCGCGGTGCTCCAACACCTTTTCCTTGAAGGTAGGGATCATGATGAAGGAGACGCCGGGATCGACGCGAGGTCTTGTGGCCTCGATCTCAATCCCCAGAAGGTCCATAAGGTACGGGTACCAACTCACATCCTCAGGTAGCCCCTGTTGGTGCCAGGCAGCCAGGGTTGATTCCCGCGGCCCACCGGGCTGCAGCGGGACCTTGTCGGGTTTGCCGAAGTGCATGGTTTCCAGGAAGCGCTGTCGTGGCGTCATAGGGTAGTCCTCAGTGCGAAGTCACAAGTCCGAAGGCTGGGATCAAGAGTCCAGAGTCAAGAGTCACTCCTGCCTGCTATGAGTTGAATGTCGTTCGCTGATGCTTCGTTCTCTGTTTTCGGATTCCTGCCTTTCCTTTGCGCACTCGGCGCATTGGGGTGAGCTCATCCTAGCGCCGAGCTAGTGCGTCGGCCCGGGCGCGGATGAGGATCCGGGTTGGGTGAAGTTCATCCTCCAGTGCCAGCGGCATAAGGCTGGGGCCGGTGAGCGAGGCCAGGTAGAGATCCAGATAGCGCTTGTCGGGCCCTGTGATCTCCAGCGGTCCACGGTCCTCGCCGTTGAGCACCAACCGCGTCTGCGTGCCGCCGTTGGTCGACTCGATGAAGCCCTCGGTCCCGAAGATGCGCACCATCTCGTTGCCCCAGAGCCCGAATGCGGGTGGATTGAGATAGTTGCAGGTGACGCTGCCGACGCCGCCGTTGGCCAAGCGCAACATCATCGAGGTCGCCACGCGTAAGCCACCTTCGCCGGGATTGCCGAGCTGCGTCTGGGTGGCCCAGATGTCGTCCACCTTGGTTCCGGCGATGAATTCGACGAAGCGCAAGGCGTGGACGCCCACCTGCAGGATCAGGCCGCCGTCGACATCCTCGTCCTGCGGGCGGCGATCATGCATCGGATATGACTTCTGCACCAAGACCTGGACGACCGTGCCGATCGTGCCAGCCTGGACAATCTGCCGCATAGTGATGTAGGGCTGTGTCATAGCGGAGCCTGTCCACATCTCGTGGAAGGCCCTGCCGGTGCGGTGTGCGGTGGCGATCACGGCGTTGAGGTCCTCCTCGGTCATCGCCGCGGGCTTCTCGGCGTAGACGTGCTTGCCTGCCTGCAGAGAGCGGATGGCTTCCTCAGCCTGATCCCGGCGCCGCGGCGAGCAGAGCGAGACCATGTCGATCTCGTCATCGGCCAACATTTCGTCGAGTGTGTCGTAGTGGCGGATGCCTTGGTCGGTCTGCAGCGGTTCCGGAAGCCGCCCGCGATCAAAAGCTGCCGTGGCGACGCACTTGCCCAGGGGGTGCTCGACCAGGGCGTTCTGAATCTGGTGACCGTTTGTGCCGTAGAGGCCGATGCGGATCGGGGACATGGGGACTCCTTCAGATAGGTGTCGTTGGTCAGTTCAGTTTCACGATTGACGATTCACGATTCAGGTCCTGAATACAAGGCAAACTTTATCTCCGCAGGGCGGCTTCACTGGAATACACTGAATGGTGAGCGAAGAGCCAAGAGTCTCGAGTCAAGAGTCATGTCTGCACAGCAAAGCGATCTTTGTCCTCGCAACCTACCTGCAAGAGAGAGACTGAATTGTGAATGGTGAGGCCTTCCGCCACTTTAGCACGCCCGACCTCGCTGTCAAGAACACGGAGTAGGTAACAACTCACCATACTGCTTACTACTTCGCTGCTGTCGACAACCCTGACGGCACTTGATAGCCATCAGCCCCCAACCATCGGTGCCGCCGGGCCGCGGTGGTTTGGGTAGCCGGGTGTATGGCTGCGCCATCGGGGGGCAGCCTCCCACGAGAGGGAGAGGAAGGGGTCCTCCGTTGCCGCCAGGTGTTCTGCCAGCAGGATGCGGTGCGCATCGAGTGCCGCCGCGTGATCGGGATCGCGGATCAGCGTGCGCGTCTCACCGGGATCGTTGACCAGGTCGTAGAGCTCCTCGCCGCCGCCCTCCAGGTAGCGTGTGTACTTGTACCGCGGGGTGCGGATCATCCGCCCGGGTGATATCGTGAATCCCCACTCGGTGTGCCATTCACCGGCAACGTAGGGGTGGGCGGCGTCTGGCGGTGTCCCTTCCAGCCACGGGCGCAGGCTGCGACCCCGGAACTTGCTAACGGATTCTATACCTCCCAGGTCACAGAGCGTCGGTACAAGGTCCAGCAGTGAGACCGGGCCGTCGCACGGTCGACGGGCCGCCACCAGGTCGGCCGGTCCAGCAACCATGAACGGTACGTGGGTGGTCTCCTCGATGAAACTGACCTGCTTGGTGACCATGCGGTGGGATGCCATCCCGTCGCCGTGGTCAGCCATAAAGACGATGAGCGTATTCTCCGCGTCGCCGCGTGTCTCAAGGCCGTCCAGGATGAGGCCAATCTCGGCATCCACCCGGGCGAGATAGTGATAGTAGGCAGCCAGGTAGTGCCGATAGTTCTCCTCGGTCCACGGGGCCGCCTGCGAGAGCCGGTTGTGCGAACAGCAGAGGTATTGGACCGGACGCGGGCGCTGATCCAGGTCAGCATCCTCGAAGTTACTTGGCAATGGGGGCAGTGGACCGTCGATAGGCACATCCGTGTGGGTGCCTGCGTTCTCGCCCACCCAACTACAGATGTCGTGGGGATTCTGGAGGTCGGCGATGGTCACGTAGGGGGCGCCGCCATTATAGCTGCGAAGCCAGTCCACCGTCTTCACCGTCGCGTAGCGATCCTGGAGCGTGTCGTAGTTGACGGGCCAAGCGGATTTTGCTGCAACCGGCAGCTCGCCACGGGGCTCATTCGTGAAGCCGCGCAGGCTGCCGGCATCGTGCTGTTTGCCGAAGTGGGTGGTTGCATAGCCGGCGCTTGCGAAGAGCTCACCGAGCGTCGGTATCGTCTCGGGGACGGTGGGTACATAGTGCCTGCGGCCATTTGAGAGCACGCCGGTCTCGTGCGGATAGCGGCTGGTCCAGAAGGCTGCTCGCGCGGGTTGGCAGAGCGGGCAGGGCGTGTAGCACTCGGTGAAGCGCACGGCCTTCTCAGCGATTCGGTCTATGTTTGGCGTCCGGGCGATGGTGTTGCCGTATGCCGGCAGTGCGCGCCACGCCAACTGGTCGGCGATGATGACGAGGATATTGGGTTGTCGGGTCATTGGATCTTTCTTCTGGCCTGCACTGTTTGCCCTCAGTGAGATTCTGGGCTATAAGCTGGATGTACCAGCGCTGAGTGTGCGGATGTCTGTCTCTCGGCGTGCTGATCATTCTATGTGTGAAGCAGGCGATGGCAAGCACGGACGCCAGGTATTCAGATGATCAGGGAGAACACCATGTGCGCGAACAACCCCACGCTGGAAACACCGCGTTTGATTCTGCGACCCTTTGACCCGAGCGACGCCAAGCCGTTGCACCGCATCCTGAATCAGGAGAATATCCTTCAGTACTTCCCCGGCTCCTCGTCGCCCTCATTGGGGCGAGTGGAGGCCCTCATCCAGCGCCAGTCGACGCACTGGGAGAGTCACGGTTTTGGCTGGTGGGCCGTGCAGTCCAAAGATCACTCGGAGTTGATCGGATGGAATGGCCTACAGTATCTGCCCGAGACGGACGAAGTTGAGATCGGGTACCTGCTCAGTAAGCCTTTCTGGGGTAGGGGACTGGCGACCGAGGGAGCTCGGGCGGGCTTGTGTTTCGGTTTCGAGATGTTGGGCCTGCAAACGATTGTTGGGATTGTGCACCCGGAGAACGCCGCATCGGCGCACGTACTGGAGAAGCTGGGTATGGCGTGCACGGGGCCGGCGATCTACTTCGAGATGGACGTGCTGCGGTATGAGGTGGGGAGAGAGGAATGGAGAGTGGGAGAATCAGCGAATGAGCGAGCAAGCGAAAAGGCGAGCCAGAGGCGGATAGGGTGACCGAGCTCGGACATGTGGAAGTCAGGAGGGGACTATGAGTGAGGGTACTCTGGCGACTGAGGGGAGATTTCACGTTGTCGGGCTGGCTTATGTCAGTCTGTACTACAAGGGCTTTGACGAGGCTGTGGCCTTCTACACGCGTGTCTTTGGCGCGCCGCTAAAGGTCGACGATCCCGGTGTGATCCGTGGTTGGCATCTGGGCTCGACCTGGCTGACGCTCTTCCCCAGCAATGGGGGGACGAGACCGGATGCCAACCCGTGTAATACTGAGTTTGCGATTCAGGTGTCTACTCCGGCAGAGGTTGATGTGCTGCTACAAGTGCTGATCGACGCCGGTGCCACGCCGGGTTGGGAGGCCGAGGACACCGAGATGTACGATCCGATGCGGTTTGGCTATGTGGAGGATCCGTTTGGGGTGCGCATCGATGTGTATTGCCCTCTGTGACGCCTTGTATGCCTGGGTGTCGCGCAGCCCTACGGCTGACGCTCCAGGCGGAGATCACTCCGCCGGTCCCTAACAGCCGCTCCTCAAGCTGTGCTCCCCAACACGCGCTCCAGGTGGACTCCAGTCCACCGGTCCTCGCGCGGCGCAGAGCGTGGGATTAGGATCCCACGCAAGCTAGTCCGGGGTAGCGTGCATAGTGCGATCCCGATGCGGAACACCGACGGACCTGCACGCCTTGTCTGCTTGCAGGGGTAACAATATAGGCTATAATTATCATATAAAATGATTTTGCTTACCTGTACGGGAGAGGGCCATGAAGTACACCAGCGAAGTGACAATCAACCTACCTCGCGATCGCGTGGTCGAGCTGTTTGACGATCCGGATAACCTGCCGAAGTGGCAGAAGGGCTTCTGCTGACGGAGCCTGTGGAGGGTGTGCCTGGGACAACGGGCGCCAAGACGCGGATGGTGTATGACGAAGGGGGGCGCAAGGTAGATATGGTCGAGACGGTCATCGTGCGCAATTTTCCCGACGAGTTTTCGGCGCTCTGTGAGGCCAAGAACGTCAAGGACTGGGCCGTGAACCGGCTTTGTGAGGTGGAAGGTGGGAAGACGCGCTGGGTGATGGACAATGAGTTCAAGATGGGCGGACTGATGGCGATAGCGGCGCTCTTCATGCGAGCGACTTTCCCCAAGCAGACGCTGAAGGATATGAAGCGTTTCAAGACATTCGCGGAGCACGCGAAGTAACGCCAGGCATCAAGCCAGGTGCAAACCAGCGCTGGTCACTTACTCTGTGATCGGCGCTGGTTTGGAATTTCTCTCGCGCTATGCTGCGATGTCCTCGATCGCGGCCTGCACGGCCAATTCGAGGCCCTTCACAATATCATCAAGTGACATGCTGGGCTGGTTGCGCTTCTCGACCACTTGCTCGGGCAGGAAGGGCACGTGGATAAAGCCGCCCTGCATCTCCGGGTAAGTCTTATCGGCAGCGTAGAGGAGCCCGTACATCAGGTGGTTGCAGACGAAAGTGCCCGCACTGTTGGAGACCGAGGCGGGGAGTCCGCCCTTGCGGATCGCGGCGACCATGGCCTTAATGGGCAGCCGTGCGAAGTAGGCGCTGCGCCCATCAGAGTAGACTGGCTTGTCGACGGGCTGGTTACCTTCGTTGTCCTCAATTCGGGCGTCGTCCACGTTAATGGCGACGCGTTCGACGGTTATGCCGAAGCGTCCGCCGGCCTGGCCAATCCCAATCGCGACGTCGGGCTGTTCGCGCTCCAGCGCGTCACTGAGTTTGTCCAATGCCTTGCGGAAGACGGTGGGTACTTCCAGTCTTACGATCTCTGCGCTTGCGATGGTGTCAGGTAGCAACTTCACGGCCTCGAAGGCCGGGTTGACACTCTCTCCTCCGAATGGGTCAAACGCTGTGATTAGCACCTTCATGTGTCTTCTCCTATGTAGCTATGTATGTTATAGCCCCGCCGAGAGAGCGGGGCTGTAACGGTACTCTGTATCATACCCGGGCTTTCGCCCGGTTCTAGTACCTAGAAGGCCCAGAAGTACATCAGAACGATGTGGGTGATGAGCAGAACGATGGCCAGCGGGACTTGGCTGTAGATGACGCGATTCTTGTCCTTGGTTTCCAGGATGGCTGCGGGAACGATGTTGAAGTTAGCAGCCATGGGGGTCATCAAGGTGCCACAGTAGCCCGCGGTGAGGGCGAGCGCGCCGGCGATCCAGGGCGTTGCGCCCTGCGTGTAGACGAAGGGAATGCCGATGCCGGCGGTGATAACGGCGAAGGCGGCGAAGGCGTTGCCCATGATCATTGTGAAGAGGGCCATACCGACACAGTAGGCGATGACGCCTGCTAGGATGTTACCCTGGGGAATAACACCGGAGATGCCCTGGGCAATGACCTCGCCTACGCCGGCAGCGCTAAAGAGCGCGCCCAGTGCGGCCAGGAGTTGCGGGAGGATGCTGGCGGAGCCGACTTGCCCGAGCAGGCGGCTGCCATCGTAGCCGATGTACTTGGTTTCGACCTTGGTCATCACCAGTGCGATGATGGTGGCAAGGATTGCGCCGAAGCCCATGCCTACGAGACCACCTAGATCCGTGAATTGGCCAACTGCGAAGGCCACAACCGCGATGGTCAGGGCGGGGATAAACAGTTTGTTACCGAACTTCTGCGACTTCTCCTCACGGAACGCATCGGGGGCGTTCTTCAAAGAGCCGAAATTCACCTGCTTGAAGGCGGTCAGGCCGCCCATAATCAGGATGGCGACGCCGATAACTTCGGGCGGCACGTACTTGCCGACGATGAAGGTGAAAGCCAGCAGGAACCAGAAGACGGCGGTGCCGGTGCGGGTCTTAAGCTCCTTGTCTTTGTACGCCATGTAGGCCGTGATCAGGGAGACGAGGCCTGCCAGAATGTAGAGTCCTTCCAAGAGTATGTTCTTCATGATATGTTTCCCCTCTTCCTAGTCTTCAGCCTGAGTTTTCTTGGCGGTCAATCGTTTGGCGAGTTTGCGGTCAAATAGGTAGTTCTGAACCGCAGCGTAAACGAAAGCGAAGATAGCGATGGGGATGGATGCACCGGAGACTTGCGCCGGGGTGACCTCAACGCCGAGTTCGCCGAGGGTACCGACGATGAGCAAAACGCCGCCCGCGGCGATAAAGACGTTCTGGCCAAAGAAGTTGCCGTAGTTTTCGGAAGCGGCGGAGCGTCCTTTGATTTCCTCGATGGACTCTTCATCCAGTTCCTCGAAGTTCATCTCAGCGGCGCCGGTAGCCATTGGATAGACCAACGGGCGGATGAACTGCACGTGGCCGCCCAGTCTCAGGGAGAAAGCCGCGGCGAGTTCGCGAACGATAGTGTATGTGGTCATGACTTTGCCGCTGGTGGCCGCCTTGATGCTGCGGATTGCGCGAGCAGCTGTCTCACGCAGACCGTAGCGCTCCAGGATACCGATCACGGGCAATGTGACCAGGAACAAGGACATATAGCGATTGGTGATGAAGGCACTGCCCAATGTCGAGAGTATCTCCTGGACACTGAGCCCGCCGACCAAGCCTGTCACGATACCTGCAACGAGGACAACAGCAATCGTGTCCAGGCGCATGACAAAGCCGACGACAATGATGAGAACACCGATGAGCTTAAGCATAGGACCTCCCAAGAATATGTACAGCTAACTGGATGTCTTTTCAGGCATCGTTGACTAACAGACTCTATTTTACTTGATCATGTATACAGTACAAAACTGTGAAGCAGCTTGCTTTGAATGATATTTGTCACTATCGGGGAATCTCACATAGCGTATGGCTTATAGTTTGCGTAGCGGACGGCAGCGGTAGTTCATGTGGATCTCATCGCGGACTATGAGGGGTTGTCCAGAGCGGGTCGATCTATCTCGCCTCAATGGGCAGGCCGCGATGAACGCGGTATCTGCTCATTGAGCCGCCGGCTGATGACGTGCCTGTGCCGGATCGCAACGGGTCCGGGCAGAGATGCTGACCGGATGAACGCATCACGGGTGGTGAGGGATGGGAGCGTAGGGGTGTTGGCTCTCTCTACCCCAGTGTGACCTTGACTGTATGTGTGCCGCCATCCTCATGGACCAGCACGATGGTACCCGCAATCGGCTGTCCATCGACGATCATCGTAACCACACCCTTGGAGACATGATTGGGATTCTGTACCTCGATCTCATATGTGGTACCCCGGAAGACACGGTGAGCGCGGAAACCATCCCAGTCGGTGGGGATGCAGGGATCGATCTCGAGCCCTGCATAGGTGGGGCGGATGCCCAGAATGTACTGTGTTCCAGCCTGGTAGGCCCATGAGGCCGTGCCGGTGAGCCAGCTGTTCCGCCCGAGCCCGAACTGCGGGTGCTCGTCGCTGAGGATGTTCTGGCAGTAGACGTAGGGCTCGACCTCGAACTCGTCGATGCGGTCGTTGCGCGCCGCCGGGTTGATCTGTGTGTAGTACTGGTAGGCGCGGTTGCCTCGACCGACCAAGGTCTCGGCGATCATCATCCACGGGTTGGTGTGGAGAAAGATACCGCAGTTCTCTTTAGTGCCCGGCGGGTAGGTGGTGATGCCGCCTTTGGTGGGATCGAAACCATCGTAGCCAGGGCTGCCAACCTTCAGGCCATTTCTGGTATTGAGATACTGGCGTGCTGCGTCCAGAGCCTGAATGGCGCGACTCGGCTCAGCGAAGCCTGACATCACGGCCCAGGACTGGGCGTTGAGGTAGATCCGGCCCTTCTCGTTGAGCAGCGAGCCGATGGGTGCGCCGTCGCTGTCGAAGTAGCGGACGTACCACGTGCCACCGCCGATAGTCTCGTCCCATGCTCTGTCATTCACGCGCCGGCACATCACATCATACTGCTCCCGGTACGCCTGGGCGAGATCGTTGTAGTCCAGATGCTCCATAAGTGCGATCATTTCCTGCAGGGCGCGGCCAAAGAGATTGGCGTTGAATAGCGACTCGGCACCGGTGCGCAGGTTCACCGTGTCGTTCCAATCGGCAAAACCCACCAGCGGCAATCCGTGTTCGCCGGTGTTACTCCAGGTGAAAGTCAGGGCACGTTGCAGGTGATCCAGCACGCTCCCGGCATCCAGCGGGGCGCCGGCGCGTCCTTTCTCGTAGTAGGGCAGCTCCGTATCCAGGAAGGCGAGGTCGCCGGTCTCCCTAAGGTAGGCGGTGACCGCCAGGACGAGCCACAGATGATCGTCGCCGTAATAGTCGGGACGATCCTCACCCTCGGCTGCGTCACCGATGGTCGCTTCCATAGTCAGGGGATAGAACTGGTGCATCCCCGCACCACTTCCTCGCTGCACTTGCAGCAGCTTGGTCAACAGAGTTTTGGCCTCGGCGGGCACATTGCCCACGACGCCCATAATGTCCTGAGAGCTGTCCCTCATCCCCATACCCCGTGCGCCGAGGCCCACCTGGTAGCGGGAGAGATAGCGTGACCAATTCAACGTGATGTAGCACTGCCGCGGGTTGTGGATGTTGAGCATCGCATCCATGGCTGCATCCGGTGTTTCTACCTGCATCCGGCTGAGGTAGGCGTCCCAGGAATCCGCAAGTTCCTTGAGGGCGGTGTCGACGGCCGATGGGGTACGGTAGCGATGGATGTCGGGTTGGGCTGCCTCGAGGCTAGGACACTGGCCGAGCTGCGTGATCAGTCGTCTGGTCTCTCCCGGCTGCAATTCGCCCAGGTGATGCAGCAGTGCGCCGATGTTCTGCCCGCGGCGTGCCTCATAGTTGCCTAGCTCCGGTTCCTGGAGACTATCCGGATTGGCCCATCCGCCATAACCGAGGAAGCGGTCGCGATCAGATTCGAAGGACGCCACGGGCATGTTGGATGTGAAGGTGTTGACCCGGATATTGCGGAACATAAAGGGATGCTGGACTAGCGCCTTCATACCGTTGGAGTCGCCGTGGACGTGGCTCACCATCGTCTGCGGCACCCAGTCGTTGTTGTTGAACTGCTTGATGGCCTCGGGGTGCGAGTAGTCCACGACCGGGATTGCGTCAAGGGCGAGGGGGCTGTCCGAGATATTGGTGATGGCGATGTCCCGGATCTCCTGAGTGCCGTTGATGGGGATGAAGATTGTCGCCTCAACGCGGCATCCGTGCATCTCGGAGATGATGCGGCTGTAGCCCAGGCCCACGTGGCATTCGTAGCGGTCGCAGGCATCGAGTGTCGGAACGAAAAAGGGCGAGAAAACGCGGTAACCGTTGTCCTGCCGGATACGCAAGTAGAGCGTGGTGCCCTGGAAGTCGGACACGGGCCGTTGTGGGACATACCACGTGATGCGGTTGTTGGCGGGGTCACCTTTGCACAGCGCTGCCCCGCCGGTGTGGTCCACAAACCCTCCGAAGCTGAGCGTACCGATGTAGTTGATCCACTTCACAGGCGTCCGCGGATTGGTGATGACATACTCGCGTCGCACGTTGTCGAAGTAACCATAGCTCTTGGGCATTCTGTGCTCCCTTCGTGGTTGAGTGAGCCCTCACCCCCCCCGCCCCCTCTCCCGGGACAGGCGAGGGGGGGCGATGGGAGAGGGGGCGTCCTGAGAAGGACGGCGCGCCTCCAAGCGGGCGGGATGAGGGATCTCAGGCGACCTTATCAAACGTCGGCTTGAGTGCTGGATAGAGGCCGCGGTAGAGCGGGTAGAGCTGGTTGTAGGCTGTGACCTGGGCCGCTTGCGGTTCGATGCGATCGACAACTTTGATGATGCCGGCACAGGCTTCGGGGACACTGGCCCACGCACCGGCGCCGACACCGGCCAACAATGCTGCGCCGAAGGCCCCGCCTTCGGTGGTGTTGACGGTCACGAGTTCCTGCCCCAGGACGTCGGCCAGGATCTGGCGCCAGATGGGGCTCTTGGCGCCACCGCCGGAGAGGCGAACCTGGCGGATGTTGCCCAGACCCGCGCTCTTGACCAATTCCATGCTGTCACGCAGGCCGAAGGCCACACCCTCCAGAACGGCGCGTGTCAGATGTGGCTTGCTGTGGCGCAAGGTAAGGCCGACGAACCCGGCTCGGGCCAGCGGATCGGGATGGGGGGTGCGCTCACCGGTGAGATAGGGCAGGAAGAGCAGCCCCTCGGCACCGACCTCGACGGTGGTGACAGGGGCCAGGAGATCGTCAAAAGATGTGCCGGGCGCCAGCGTGTCCCGGTACCATTGGAGACTGCCGGCGGCCGACAGCATCACGCCCATCAGATGCCACGTGTTGGGCACACTGTGACAGAAGGCGTGGAGGAGGCCCTGCGGGTCGATGAAGGGCTCGCCTGTGGTGGCGAAGACGACACCGGATGTGCCGAGGACCAGGCTGACGATGCCCGGCTCGACCGCGCCAACGCCAACGGCGCCGGCGGCCTGATCGCCGCCGCCGCCCACAACGGGTGTACCGGCCTTCAGTCCGGTCAGCTCTGCGGTTGCGGCGCTGATGGTGCCGGATACCTCGGGTCCCTCATATGTGGGGGGAAGCCAATCTGCGGGGATGTCCAGCGCTTCGAGCACCTCGGGTGACCAGTCACGCTTCCTTATGTCAAAGAGGACGGTGCCCGCCCCGCCCGCCTTGTCTGTTCCATACTCGCGCGTCAGCCGGTAGCGTATGTAATCCTTGGGTAGCAGGATATGCGCCGCTTTGGCGTAGACGTCGGGTTCCTCCTCTTGAACCCACAGGATCTTCGGTGCGGTGAATCCCGTCAGCGCATCATTGCCCGTGATCTGGATGAAGCGTTCCCTGCCGATCCTGCGGCGGATCTCATCGCATTGTGGGCCGGTGCGCTGATCGTTCCATAGGATCGCCGGACGCAGAACCTCGCCTGCGGCATCGAGCATGGTGAGCCCGTGCATCTGCCCGGTCAGGCCGATGGCTTTGACGTCATCCCCGGTGACACCGGCGGCGGAGAGGGCCTGGCGGATCGAGCTGACAATGCCGTTCCACCAATCGTGGGGATCTTGCTCGGACCAAAGAGGTTTGGGGGTGGATAACGGCAGCGGGTTCGTGGCGCTGCTCACCACGGTGCCGTTCTCATCGATCAGCAGCGCCTTGGCGCCGGTGGTGGATACATCAATACCTAAGAATAGCGGGTTGGTCATCTGGGTCTCCTGGTTTCTTGGTCGGCGGGATCAGGTTGTCATCTGCTTGATGCGGCTATTGTACTAACTGCGCTGCTTGGCGCGCGTAGTCCGCGCGCTCAAGATCATCGTGTTGTTGGTAGCCCCAGGCTTGTCCCAGGAGTCGCGCTTGGGCAAAGGGGAGCCCCTGAACGACGCCGGCGGCTTCGTCAACCCGGCCGTACGCCACCAGAACATCACCGTAGAGAAGCCGCGTTACGCGGTCCCGGTGCCCGGCATCCCACGTCGCCTGCATCAGCACGAAGGCTTCGTCATAGTTGAAGTGAGCCAGCGCGACCATAGTCTGACGCCGGCGAGCTGTTACATTGCCTGGATCAAGTGCGGCTGCTCGGTTGAATTCTTGGCCTGCTGGGGTCAGATCTTCTTGACGTCGCACATCACCGATGGACAGTTCGGAGAAATGATGCTGATCATAAGCGGTGAGTTCAACCCGCGTCTGCATCAAGACACCCAGGTTAGCGTGCCAGGCGGCTTGCCAGCGTGCAACGTTTGAACGTTGGCCGGCGGTTACTGGGATGCTGACTATACCTCCGATCACGGCAACCGTCAAAGCCACGGTCAGCACCACGGGCCACCCTACAACGTTTGAACGTTTTAACGTTTGAACGTTTGAGCGTTGGTTGCCGAGGGCCTCAGTCGAGAGCGTGCGCTCCAGGGCCGCCAACAGACCGAAGGGCACAAGGAGCAGCAAGATGCCACGGCTGCTGTACAACGGATCGTCGACGAGGCCGTGGATCATGATGGCGGCCAGGGAGGCCAGGGTGGATTCGAGAATGAGGGTAGGGCACAGATGTCCTGAGTCAAGAGTCAGAAGTCTTTCATCTGATGCCTGAGCGCCTTGATGCTGTCGGGTGCGTGCATCCACGCCCCAGTAGAAGGCAGCGAAGGCCATCACGGCGAAAGACACGGCGCCGAGAACGCCCTGTTCGATGGCGACGTTGAGCAGTAGATTGTGGCTGTGTTCGACAAAGCCCACGTGGATCAGGAGTGCATAGAGGGAGAAGGGCATCTCGAACATACCCAGGCCGATGCCGGTGAAGGGGGCGTCGCGCACCAGCGATGCACCAAGCTGCCACAGCCATAGACGATTCCGGAGCGATGTCGGTGGCATGGCTGCTGTGGGGCTGGGGGCGCTGCGAGCTACGATGCTTGCGCCGATTCCCAGGGTTATGATGCCGACCGCGATGAGCGCGACCAAGGCTATGCGCCTGCGATGAGGCGACAGGCGGAGCAGCAGGCGCCCGCAGAGCCACAGGCATCCCGTCGCGATGAGCGCGATGTGAGCCCCGCGAGAGCCGGTGAAGAACCAGCCTATGAGTGCGACCGCGAAGGACGCGCCAGAGCACGTTACCAGGAGGGCGCGCGCCTTGGTCCGGCTGCGCCAGGCCGCTGCGAGTAGGGGGATGGACAGTGGCAGCACGACGAGCAGTATGCCACCGGCAACGTTGGGGTTCAACGTCTCGTTCGCCAGGGCCGGCGGGAGCCAGGTGCCCACCGCCTGAGCCACGCGTGCGACGCAGGTCCCGGCGTAGGGCGTTGCTCCCCAGTCCTGGGTGAGGAGGAAGAAGCCGGCGATACCAGCCCCGGCGAGTTGCAGAAAAGCGACCGCTGCGGTGATGCGCGGGAGATCCGGTTGGTGGGCCAGGGCCCAATAGAATCCCAGCGCCCCGACCATCAGCCACCCTTTGGCGCCCGCGATCTCGAGATCGTAGGCCGCCCAGAGGCCCATGGCCGCGGTTGCCAGGAAGAGTAAGAGGGGACCCGTCCAGATGGATGGAGCAGTGAGGATAGTGCCGCCGGCCTTGCGTTCGTGATCCGAGGGTGAGGGGCAAGACCTGGTCGCCCATCTCAGTATCCACATCAGGGCGAGCAAGAGCAGGGGCCAGGGGCCCGGCCAGGTACCCGCGTACTCAACCCAGCCGCCCTGCGTGTACCACAACGCGCCGGCCACGGCGGCCAGCAGGAGTTCCACGCTGGGAAGCCAGCTGCGGAGACGACCATCGGCTTGTTTCACGGGGGCTGCCTCCCTCGGAAGCGGACAGCACTCAGCTCTCAGCGGTCAGCTATACGGACGGAGTAAGGAGTACGGAGTAAGCAGTATTCTTCCAGCTTACTCCATACTTCCTACTTCTTACTGCTGGTGCTGACAGCTGACAGCTGACTGCTGACTGCTGATCGCTGTCAGCCGTTCTCTACCTCACGCCCAGAATCAACTCATTTACCATCTGATCGAGCTTCTCGTACTTCAGGCCACGGGATGCGATGGCGATGCGGTCGAAGCTGTGCGCCTTCAGAGCAGCAGCCTTCTCAGCGGAGTAGGCGCCCTTGAAGGCGTCCATCGAGCCGTCGTCGTCATTGATCTCAGCGATGAGCGCCTGAATCTCGGAGTCCTGGCTGAACTGCTCGGCCTTCTCTTTCATAATCAGGTACGTGCGCATGCAGCCAAGGGCGAAGTCCTTGACGCCCTGGTAGTCCTCGGTCCGGTAGGCATGTGCGTCGTAGTGACGGCTGCCCTCATAGCCGACCTCCTCGAGGAACTTGACTAGGTAGAACGCTTGCTTGAGGTTTTGCGCGCCAAAGCGCCAATCCTGGTCAAACCGGGCGTAGTTCTGATCGTTCAGGTCGATGTGGAAGAGCTTGCCGGCCTCGTAGGCCTGGGCGACGGCGTGCAGGAAGTTGAGCCCGGCCATATGCTCGTGGGCGACCTCAGGGTTGACGCCGACCATCTCGGGATGGTCCAGCGTTGCGATGAAGCCGAGGTATGCACCGGTGGTGGGCAGGAAGATGTCGCCGCGGGGCTCGTTGGGTTTGGCCTCAAGCGCGAACTTGTAGTTGTATCCCTGGTCTATGGAATACTCACAGAGGAAGTTCAGGGCCTCGCGGAAGCGCTTGAGCGACTCGACGGGATCCTTGGTGGCGTCCGATTCAACGCCCTCGCGACCACCCCAGAAGACGTACACCTCGGCCCCAAATTCGGCCCCCAGATCCATTGCGTTCATGGTCTTCTGTAGCGTGTAGGCGCGTACCTTGGCATCGTTGGACGTAAAGGCGCCGTCCTTGAAGATGGGGTTACCGAAGAGATTGGTTGTCGCCATCGGAACAACCACACCGGTGTCGGACAGGGCCTTCTTGAAGGCCTTGAGGATGGCAGCGCGTTCGCTGGGGGTAGCGTCGATGGGGATCAGGTCGTTGTCGTGGAAGTTGACCCCATAGGCACCGACCTCACCGAGGAGATAAACCAACTCCGCGGGCGAAAGCTTGGGCCGGACGTCCCCGCCGAAGGCGTCGCGACCGGTGTTGCCGACGGTCCACAGACCAAAGGTAAACTTGTGCTCGGGTTTCGGTGTGTACTTGTCAGACATTGTAGTTCCTTTCTGGATGCTGGATGTTGGATACTGGATGCTGGATGCCAGATGCCAGATGCCAGATGCCGGTTGCTCTACAGACCTCCCGTCGTGAACGCGATCATCACGACAAGTCGTCGACTTGTGATTTCGGGCACCGGACTTCTGACCTCGGTCCGCGCCAACTCTGAACCTGCAACTATCTTCTACGCGAACCAGATCGGGCCTGAATGGGCGATAGTGCAATCTTCGCCAAGGGTCAGGGTGACCACGATTTCGACACTGTCCCCAACGAGAACCCGTGTCGAGCTCAAGTGCGCGTTGTCAGGAGCCGGCATTGCCGTTGAACTCCCTTGTCGCTGCCAAGGTGAGAGAGCGAGAAGCAGAATGAAAGAATGCAGAATCAGCGAGTGTCGAGATGGCAGCATCAGTCAGTTGCCCTTTCGAGGTTCAGCTTCCGGCATCCTGTGTCTGACTTTGGACCTGCGACCTCGGGATTGGGACTCAACGCTAACCTGCAACGCTTCAGCTTTCAACTGCTTTGAGGTACGCCAGATTGTGCTCGATCAAGTCCATGCGCTGGTCGACGCAGGCTGCTGAGCGACCGCCGTCGGGCGGTGTGTTCTGGACGTAGTCCACCAGACGGTCAACGGTGGTTGTCGCCACGTGCATACGGGTATCCGATGAAGCGTAGTAGATGAGGACCTCGCCGTTGTCGCGGCTCACGGCACCATTGCAGAAGAGCACATTCGAGACGTCGCCAACGCGCTCCTCGCCGATGGGAGCCAGCAGATAGCCGCCCGGACGGGCAATCACTCTGCTGGGATCATCCAGGTCGCAGAGGAAGGCGTAGAGGACATAGCGCAAGCCGGCGGCGCAGCTGCGCACGCCGTGCGCGATGTGCAGCCAGCCTGCCGGCGTCTTGATAGGCGGTGCACCGGCGCCGTTCTTCAGCTCTTTGATGGTGTGGTAAGCCCGAGGATCGATGATGGCCTCGTGATCGATGATCGCGTGCGCGATATCCTCGGCCAAGCCAAAGCCGATGCCGCCGCCGCTGCCGGCCTGGATGAAGTCATCCTGAGGGCGGGTGTAGAACGCATACTTACCGTAGATGAAGTCAGGATGGAGCACAACATTGCGCTGCTGTGGCGAGTTGGTCCTGAGATCGTCCAGCCGCTCCCACGTCTTGAGGTCGTGTGTGCGCGCGATACCAGACTGCGCAACAGCGCTGCTCATGTCCCCCGGAGGGGCATCGGGGTCTTTACGCTCAGTACAGAAGACGCCGTATATCCAGCCGTCCTCGTGCCGGGTGAGCCGCATGTCATAGACATTGACATCCGGATTGTCCGTTTCCGGTATCACGACGGGCCTGTCCCAGAACCTGAAGCTGTCGATGCCGTTGGCGCTTTCAGCAATGGCGAAGAATGACTTCCGGTCCGCACCCTCGACGCGGCAGACGAGCAAGGTCTTGCCGTCCAACTCGATCGCTCCCGCATTGTAGACGCCGTTGATCCCCATACGCTCCACAAGATAGGGATTCGTCTCTGGGTTGAGGTCGTAGCGCCAGAACACAGGCGTGTGCGCGGCGGTCAGGATCGGATGCCGGTAGCGGTCGACAATGCCGTTGTAGAGGGTCTGGCCGATCTTGTTCTTGCGCGAGACAAGCGCTTCATAGTCAGCTGTGAGCTGCCCTAAGCGCGAATTGAATGCGGCTGGGTCGATCATCATCACTCCTTCGAGGTGCAGTCTGCCAAACCGATATTCCTCTCTGATGATGATACCACGAATCAGTGAGCATGCACTAATTCCGGCTTGACACTGCCGCGGCGCTGTGCTATTCTGAAATCAGGGACGCCGCGCTAGTCCCTCTCCTCTACGCCCTGCGGGGCTTTGTGCGACGACCGGTATTCGGGCCTTTCAGTGTTTGTCCAGCTAAGCGTGCTGGTGAATTTGAGAGAGGAGGATGCGATGGGTATTGTGATCACTGTTTCACGACAACTGGGCAGCAACGGCAGCTACATGGCGACAGAGGCTGCTAAAGAGCTTGGGTTTCATTATCTTGATCGGGAGATTTTGCAGAGAGCCGCGGAGGAGGCGGGAGATCCAAATGAGGGTATGGTTGAGGCGCTGAGCCGGCAAGAGCGCGTGCCGGGGTTCCTCGAACGCCTCTTGGATTCCCTTGGTCGCTATTCTGCCGTGCCGATGACGCCGAGCGCATCGCTGCGGGAGGGGCGGGCCTATGTTGAAGTCCTTGATGCTATGATGGCGGCGGAGATGACAGACTCGCAGCGCCGCGAAACGGCTGCGTCGAACTATGGCGACTTGGTGCGTGATGTCATCCTGAATCTGGCGGAAACCGGCAATGTGGTCATCGCCGGTCGGGGTGGTCAGGCCATCTTGCGCAACCGGCGCAATGCGCTGCACGTGCGGGTCTTCGCCTCTCCAGAGATCCGGATCCGGAACCTGATGGCTCGACAGGGCATCCTGCGAGACGAGGCCGAATCCAGCATTCTGGAGAGCGATAGGCACCGTGCGCGTTATCTGCAGCACTATCACGGCATCAATCTGGAGAATCCGCTGCTCTATCACCTGATGATCAACTCCGATGGTATACCGGTATCGCTGGGCGCTCAACTGATTGTCGCGGCCGCACACTGGCTCCAAAAAACCACGGGGGAATGAGGGCTGTGTTCGTCCCCTCTTCACAGAACAGCCGCCCCGAGCGAGGCTCGGGGCGGCTGTTTGGTGGCCCTGTCCCTCACAAGGTCTATGCTCCTCAGGTAGCCCCTGACGAGGGTCACGATCCTTTCCTTCCGCGACGGGGTCAGGGACCGGCTGATTGGGGGCCTGCAGTGGTCTCCCTACTCCAGTCCGCGGTCAACGAGTCCCCATCACGTCTCGTCAGCACGCCGGTTTTTCGAAAGTAGACATCATGTTCGCCGACGTGCACCACGCAGGACGAAAGTGCAGCGCGAAGAAGGGCCCAAAGCCTTAGCCCGAGCAGACTCGGGTCAAGACTAAGTAAAGGCTTTGGGCCCGCAGAGTGGATCGCAGATGGTTCTCTTCGAAGCAGCGACCCGTATGAAGTCATCACCGGTTCAGGCGGACCGGTGTGAGTTCCGGTATGAACTTGCAGGCCTCGATCAGGGCCTGACCGAAGTGCCCATAGGCCATCGTCAGGTGGTGTGGGAACGGCCCTTCCATCAACGTGCGTTCCCAATTAGGCCAGTCATCAACCTCCATCCACACGTAGTTGTTCTGCGTAGTCGGGCCATCAGTCGATTGGCCTTCGCCGACGGCCAACTGGTAGTCGCCCGTATCCCCATCGAAGCGCGCCACCGTGATGGGTCCGTCCTTCAGACGGAAATGCGTCATACCGGAGAGCGGGCTCGGCAGAATCCAGTGATGCCCGATGGTGACGCCGGACTCGGGATGGCGCAGCGATAGTGGGGCCCCCGCGTGCCAGAGCAGTGCTGCATTGTCATTCGTTGGGTGGCGCCCGGTGAACTCCGCCAGCCAGCAGGGACCCTGACCCAGGGCTGCACGCCTCATCATGATGGACGTCAGAGCGCCATGTACATCCGACTCGAGGGCAAAGGCGTAGCTCTCGGCGACTTCACCCTCGGCGAATATGCAGTAGGCGCCCATCGCGTCGATGACGGACATGAACGTCTGAAACGCGATGCCCTCCAGGCCATTGTCCTCCGCTATGGCGAGGATCTGGTCGCGCACCGCGAGCACGTTGATCAGCGTCGCATCCTCCAGATCCTCAATCCGGTAACGCCGGCGCATCTCCGCGACCTCGCGCCCGTAGGCGGTGTGTCCCTCCACTGCGCGCTGTTTGGCGCAGGCGATGAATTCGACCATATCGAAAGGCTGGACCTCCACGTTGAAGGTCTGGAGCAACTCGCTCTCATTCACGATCGTCGACCAGAAAAAGTCGATGCGCTGACCGATCAACCCGATGCGAACGCCACTGCGCAGTGCATCGGCGACATTGACCGCTCTCAGGAAGATGTCCACACCGTCTCTCAGGGCGGGGTCATCGATCCGGCAGTTTTCGATGTATGAGAAGGGCACGCCCAGTTTCCTCAAGACCTTGCTGGAGGCAAAGAGCCCGCACAAGGTGTCGCGGAGGCGGGTGCCGTCGGGCAGCGGGGCTTCATCGCGCGGACCCCAGAGCAAAACCGGCACCGCGAGCCGCTTGGCGATCATACCGACTGCCCCCTCGGTGCCGAAGTTGCAGTGTGGCATAAAGAGGGCATTGACGCCGGCGCGCTTGAAGTGAGCGACTGCTGCGTCCACGTGGCGTTGATCCTTCACCAATCCGTCGTCCAGGACACCCTCGAGATCGGTATAATGGATGGACCACTCCGTAAGTTTTCGCTGTACAAGTTGCTTCTGGCGGACGGCGTCCTCGTTACTGAAGACGAACTTTCCCATTGGGCAGAGACCCAATCGGGGTAGAATAGCTGTCATCGTGCTCACTCCTCTCTGATGGTAAGTCTAGACTGGTTGGCCAGGCTAAGCTCCTGATGACGGATCGCTCTCACACCAACGTCTGTAGAGAACCTGATAGTGGCGGACGGCCTGCGGGTCAGGACGGGCCTCTCGGGTATCCTCCTGCGAGCCGGCTTGTCTGGACTGCAGTGCGAAGTGTCGTGCATCGGCCGTGGCCATCTTTGC
>Ga0209121_10001727_pt1 | contig 22860 bp, 22 predicted proteins | sample Cruoilmetagenom3_FD_187292 | JGI IMG/M metagenome (GOLD analysis project Ga0209121, IMG submission 187292) | Oil polluted marine microbial communities from Coal Oil Point, Santa Barbara, California, USA - Sample 3 (SPAdes) (version 2) | ecosystem: Environmental > Aquatic > Marine > Oil seeps ... | reverse complement strand
AAGCAAGCTCAACGTCGAAGCCGCCAACGGACGTCTGAACGAAGATACCGAACACTTCGTTCATGTTGTAGTCGCCGTTGTTCGCAGCAGGAGCGCCACTGTTGAACGTACCGGACTCTACCTGATACGCCATACCAACTGTAAAGTTGCCGAATGTACCAGTAGCACCAACAGACAGCTGTGTGAAGTCATCGTCAGCTTCGTTGCCAGCGTCGTCTTCAACTGCGTAAGAGATAGATGCGTTTACGTTGCCGAAGGAAAGGTCGCCACGAAGAACGATTTCGTCGGAAACTTCGGAGAAGTTGTCGGAGCCCATGTCACCAGCAGACTTCCAGTGTGTTTCAGCCGCGAAAGCTGTTACACCGAAGTGCAGGCTGGCCATTTCGGAAGACAAGGACATTTCCCAGTCGTCGAACGTGATACCAGTATCTTCTGGGCTGTAAACTGTGTTGTCAGCGATGTTCAGGTCGAAAGACGCACCAGCTGTCAGGCCATTGTCGAGAGTTGCGGAAAGCGCAACGTCAACACCGGAGTCCCAGTAGAACCCTTCAGCAACGTCGTCGTTGTAACCAACAGTAACATCGCCTGTAAGGTCGATGCTTGTGTGGCCGTCAGCAGCAGCGGCGCCAGCGAAGGCGACGAGAGCTGTGGAAGCGAGTAGGATGTTTTTCATTTGATAGTTCCTCGTGTTTGCATTCTGCGAGAATGCCAGTTCAACTAGCATTAGAGGGTGTTTGCGCCCAAAGACTTGCACACTCAAGGAAATTGGCCACTGAAAACTGACCTGCAGCGAAAATGATGCAGACGTGCCACACACCCAATTGCGGCAATCAGGCCATGACAGCCCTTTAATAACGGCCTATGTCAAAGTGAAACACAAAACGCGCCGATTTATCAGGAGGTTGCTATGGCCCTGCAAGATATCAAGGACCGGATCAGTTTAGCAGAAGAGAAGGCGGGGCGCGTTGCGGGAAGTACCCAACTCATCGCGGTTTCGAAGGTACAGCCCAATGAACGCGTCCTAGCGATTCTCGAACAAGGGCATCGTGTGTTTGGTGAAAACCGTGTGCAAGAGGCCGCAGGTAAGTGGCCCGCATTTCGCGAGCAGTTTGAAGGAATCGATCTACACCTCATTGGCCCGCTGCAAACCAACAAGGCACGCCAAGCGATGGAACTGGCACAATCTATTCATACGTTGGATCGACCAAAGCTCGCCAAAGCCTGCGCGCGCTTGGCACAAGAGATCGGGCATTGCCCTGATCTCTATATACAGGTGAACACAGGCGAAGAACCGCAGAAGGCGGGTGTCTTGCCAGCGGATGCGGATGCTTTTGTGGCTGAGGCGGTTGCGATGGACCTGCCCGTGCGCGGGTTGATGTGTATTCCACCAGTTGACGAAGACCCTACATTTCATTTCGCGTTGCTTGGCAAAATAGCGGCACGCAATGGGCTTGCGGGCCTTTCGATGGGCATGTCGAGCGACTTTGAAAAGGCTGTAGCGTTAGGGGCGACCCATGTTCGTGTTGGGTCCGCCATCTTTGGAGACCGCGTGCCACCAGCGGGCTAAAGCACGATAAGACGTGATTCAGGTATTATGCGTGGTGCGATCCAAGCGAGGTCAGCAGGTCTCAGTCCGATGCAACCTTCCGTCGGGTGGCCGGGTTTGCGCCAACGGTGAATGAAAATTGCCGAACCACGCTCTTTGACGGCATTCGGCCAGTTCCAATCCGTGAGAATGACGAGGTTGTACAGAGGGTCCGAACGGCGCAGTTTTTCGTGGCTGTATATATAGGGTGCTTGGACCATCTGATTATAGTCCGGCTGGGACGGATCATCTGACCATAAATCGCGCGGGCGAATTGGCTTTGCGCGACTGGTTGGTTTCTCAAGTCTATCTGGGCGAAACAACACCCCGACAATGTTGTGCGTGCCACGCGGCGTGGCGCCGTCCCCTTCCATTTTGTGATCGCTCAGGCCGCCCTTGCCGATTGAGCAAGGAAATTTGCGGTTCAGGAAGCGTAAATGGGTCGGGGTGACGACAAGATCAGTGGGTTTCATACCCCGAGATTGAGCAGAACTGAGCGGGTTGTTCAAGCGGCCCTGCAGGGCCTAATGTGCTTCAAAGGGGAACGGTATGCCGACGATCGTTATAGGGACCACGCTGTTGGCAGCCTTGCTGCATGCCTGTTGGAATGCGCTCGCGAAAGGGGCCGCTGACAAGCACCTGAGCATGGCGGGAGTAATAATCGGACATTTACCGCTCGCCGTTATCGGGCTGTTTTTCGTCCCAATGCCGGATTTGGCGTGCTGGCCGTATTTGCTGGGTTCGTTGTTATTTCACTTTGGCTATCAGGTGTTTTTGTTGAATTCGTATCGTATTGGCGATTTGACACAGGTTTATCCCGTCGCACGCGGGATCGCGCCATTGATTGTTGCGATGGTGTCTGTGTCTTTCCTGAATGTTATCCTTGGTTGGCAAGAAGTTATGGCGATTGTGTTGATTGGCACAGGGCTGCTGTCGCTAGGGCTCGTGCGTGGGCACGGTGGTGCGAGAAACCCCAAAGCGGCGATGCTCGCGGCAATCACAGGGTGCTTTATCGCCGGTTATTCACTGGTGGACGGGCTTGGTGCGCGTGTCGCGGGCACGGCTGTCGGTTTCTACGGTTGGTCCGCAGTGGGAAACGCTGTCGTCTTCGCGCTGTTCATGCGAATGGCAAAGCCGGGAACATTGTCGCGACTGTGGACCGAGGGGCGATTTGTGCTGATCGTCGGCGGTTGCGCATCTTATTGCGCCTATGTGTTGGTGGTGTGGGGGTTCATGCAGGCGCCCATCGCACTGGTCACGGCCTTGCGCGAAACATCCATCATATTCGCACTGTTTATAGGCGTGTTCTTTATGGGCGAGCGATTGGACCTGTTTAAGGTCGGGTCGACATTCCTCACGCTTATCGGCGCGATCTTACTTCGGTTTGCGCGTTAAAGAAGGTGTCCGGATTTGGTGGCTTTGGTCGCAAGGTAGGCTTTGTTATGGTGGTTTTCCCCAACTTTGAGCGGCACACGCTCTGTGACCTCTAAACCGCAGCTTTCCAGTTTAGCGATCTTGGCTGGGTTATTGGTGAGTAAACGAACCTGCGAGAAACCCATTTTGCGCAAGATTTCGGCCCCGATGCGAAAATCCCGTTCATCATCATCGAACCCAAGGCGGTGGTTTGCCTCAACGGTATCGAACCCCTGATCCTGCAATGAATAGGCACGCATCTTATTGGCAAGGCCAATGCCGCGCCCTTCTTGGTTCAGGTATAAGAGTACGCCTGCGCCTTCAGTTCCCATTTGCGCCATTGCGCCACGCAATTGCGGGCCGCAGTCACATTTAAGACTGCCAAGCAGATCACCCGTAAAACAAGCTGAATGCAAACGTGCCAACACAGGGGCATCGCGGTTCGGGTTTCCGATCTCAACGGCGTAGTGTTCTTCGCCGCCGTCTTCAGGGCGGAAAATATGCAAACGTCCTGCTTCTGACACATCAAGCGGAAGCCGAGCGGCAATGACAGGATGGAGGGGGGATAGGTCAGTTGAGAGGATGACCTTCGCGGCGAGGATAGTAAGATCGTGCTTAACTGAAAATGCCGCTCCATTCTCTAGGGGGACGACAACACATGCTGGCAAAAGTCGTGCCGATTTGGCCAGCGCGATTCCTGCACGATGTGTAATGGGTGTGCCGTCACGTTGTGTCTTGAACGGGCCTTTCAGAGGGCTGCGCAGGTCATCAGCAGGGTCCGCAATAGAGTGGATCCACTTAATGTCAGCACCCCTTGGTAAAATCACACGGGCAATGTCACCGTCATAAGCGGGCACTTTCAAAGTTTTGGCGCGGTGATCTGTGATCGCGAGAACCGGTGACATATCAATCAGGCCGCCCAGCCTTGATTGGATAATGGTTTCCGCGGAAACAACCATCGCATCCCCGTCACGATCAGAAACCACGACTGGCACCCCCATGCGCAAATCAGCGCGGGCGCGGGCGAGACGTTCTGTCAGATTAGGAGCGAATGTCATAAATGGCCTCAAATTGTAGCAACCGAATACCTGTAAGTGTGGGAAATTGAAACATTTACCCCTCATTCGACACGACGGCGTGAGAAGTTGCCATAAAACTTGTGTGAACACGTATCTCAACACATCTAGGATGCAACGAAGGAGATACCAGTAATGGCACAACTCAAAAAAATACTGCTCGTCGATGATGATGAAGATCTACGCGAAGCGCTTGGTGAGCAATTGCTCATGACTGAGGACTTTGATGTCTTTGAGGCAGGCAATGGCGCTGAAGCAATGACGAAAGCCAAAGAAGGGCTTTATGATCTTGTTATACTGGATGTCGGACTTCCCGATACTGATGGTCGCGAACTGTGCCGTTTGATGCGTAAACAAGGTGTGAAATGCCCGATTGTAATGCTGACGGGCCATGATGGGGATAGTGACACAATCCTCGGGCTTGATGCTGGTGCGAACGACTACGTCACCAAACCATTCAAGTTTCCTGTGCTTTTGGCCCGTATTCGCGCCCAGCTGCGAACGCATGAGCAATCGGAAGATGCCATATTCACGCTTGGGCCTTATACATTCCAGCCGGCGCAAAAATTGTTGGTCACCGAAGACGACAAGAAGATTCGTTTGACCGAGAAAGAGACGAATATTCTTAAGTATCTTTACCGCGCGACCGAAGGTGTCGTGGCGCGGGACGTTCTTTTGCATGAGGTTTGGGGCTATAATGCTGGCGTTACGACCCACACGCTTGAGACGCATATTTACCGGCTGCGTCAGAAGATTGAGCCCGACCCCAGCAATGCGCGTTTATTGGTAACAGAAAGTGGCGGGTATCGTCTCGTTGCTTGATGCAGATCAAGGCTTTGCCTGTTGATGTGGGCTAGCCAGAAGAAGTTCCTTTATGATGGGGTTTCTTCACTTTCTCCCTGTTGGACTTGCCCCGGCCTTAATTGGTCGGGGCGTTTTTATGTGTGCGCCTGAAAATAGGGGCGCTGCCCCGTCCTTTGGACTCCCCCCGGATACTTAAGAAACAAAGGCAAATAGAGAGCGAGGGGGATGGACCTTGAGCAGCCGTCCTGTTCCAGTGACGCCAAGGGAGAGTTGGCATGAAGATTGAACCGTTTGGTGTTGAGCAGTGGATGAATGCTTGGGAAACCAAGTGTGACCTAAACCTAGCTGAGACTTGCGTGGCGTCTTTGACGCTTGCGGAATTGATGCAAATGGCAGGGACTACGCAGCAGATGCCGAGCGAAATAGCGGCGATGCAAATGACCTATGGGGAGATTCGCGGGTCAACCCGACTTCGCGGGTTGGTGGCCGCGATGTTTGCTGACCAAAGTGCCGAAAATGTACTGATTACGCATGGAACGATTGGTGCAAACCACATGGTTTATCAAACGCTTGTCGGTGTTGGGGATCATGTGGTGGCGGTGACGCCAACGTATCAACAACACACGGCAATTCCGCGGTCTTTAGGGGCAGACGTGACGGAGATTGCGTTAAGTGAGGCGGGCGGCTGGTTGCCGGATTGGGATGCCGTTGCACAGGCAGTGACCCCGGCAACTAAGGTTATTGCATTGACCAATCCAAATAACCCGACAGGCGCATTGATTGAGCGCGCAGGGTTGGAACGTGTTGCCGAAATTGCGCGATCCGTTGGTGCGTGGGTGCTGTGTGACGAAGTTTATCGCGGAACCGAGCAGGGTGACCCTGTGCCGTCAATCGTGGATGTTTATGATAAGGGGATTTCTACGGGATCGACGTCCAAAGCATTTTCTTTAGCTGGGTTACGATTGGGCTGGATCGTGGGGCCTGAAGGTTTGCTCGATGCGTGTGAAATTCACCGTGACTACACCACAATTAGTGTTGGTATGGTTGATGACTATTTCGCGGCGATGGCGCTGGAAGCCAAAGACGTGATTTTGGAGCGCTCGCATGAGATTACGCGCGGTAATCTTTCGGTTTTGGATGAATGGGTGCAGGGCGAGCCCAAGGCACGCTATGTAAAACCAAAAGCTGGGACAACGGCGTTTGTAGCCTTTAATCTGGATTTTTCGTCGTATGATCAATGCGTTGCGCTGTTGAAGGAGACCGGTGTGATGTTTACGCCAGGATCGGCGCTGGGCGTTGAAGGTTATGTTCGCATCGGATTCGCATGTTACCCGAAGGTTCTTAAGGAAGGGTTAGCGCGGGTTTCGCAGTGGCTGGCAAAGCAACCAACAGCCAGTTAGAGTCCCGTAAAATCAGGAGAATTTCATGTCATTTACGCTCGCTACTTGGAACATCAACTCAGTTCGGTTGCGCGAAGGATTGGTTGCGCGTTTGATGACGGAAGAAGCGCCTGATGTGCTGTGTTTGCAGGAGTGTAAAAGCCCTGTCGAAAAAATCCCGTTGGAGCAGTTTCACGCCCTTGGCTACCGCCACATGGTTGCGCGTGGCCAGAAGGGGTACAACGGGGTTGCGATCTTTTCCAAGATGGCGATTGAGGAAGTCGACGCACAGGATTTTGCGTCCCTTGGCCATGCCCGCCACATCGCGGGGCGGCTGGAAAATGGGGTGACAGTTCACAACTTTTATGTGCCAGCGGGCGGCGATAAGCCGGACCGTGGGGTCAATGAAAAATTCGGTCAGAAGCTAGACTATCTATCTGAAATGCGGGACTATTTTCACGCGAACAAACCTGGAAAGGCGATCCTTGTTGGGGACTTGAACATCGCGCCACGTGAGGACGATGTTTGGGACCACAAGAAGCTGTTGAAGATCGTTAGTCACACGCCTGTGGAAGTAGAGGCGCTGGCAGAAACACAAGCGGCTGGCGATTGGGTCGATGTGACCCGCGCGGATGTGCCTGAGGGGAAACTTTACAGCTGGTGGAGCTACCGCGCGAAGGACTGGGACGCCGCCGATAAGGGCCGTCGTTTGGACCACGTTTGGGCCACGGCTGACATCTCAAATTCTGCCCATTCCAGTCGCGTAATTCGTGCGGTTCGCGGGTGGGAACAGCCATCGGACCATGCGCCGGTTTTCGCGACGTTTGATCTGTAAATTTGTCGTATGGGAACCGTATGGTTTTGATATGGGTCCGGTATGGGTCTTCAGAAGAAGGATGCCCCCTTGGACTTTGGCGCGCGCTTGCCCATATAGACGAAAACGAAACGCGCTAATCGGAGACTAGAATGATTGAACTTGGTGGCGAGCAGAATTCCGCGGTCGCGGATGACTTGATTAAGGACGTAAGCGAAGACACGTTCATGCAGGACGTTGTTGAGGCGTCCAATACGGTTCCAATCATCGTCGATTTTTGGGCGGCATGGTGTGGCCCGTGCAAGACGCTCGGGCCGAGCTTGGAAGCCGCCGTGAAGAAAGCCGGTGGGCGGGTGAAGATGGTTAAGGTCGATGTGGACCAGAACCAAGCGATCGCGGGCCAGTTGCAGATTCAGTCTCTGCCGACGGTCTATGCCTTCTTTAACGGCAAACCAGTGGATGGCTTTCAAGGTGCGCTGCCCCCGAGCGAGGTTGAAGCCTTTGTGAACAAGATCGCCGAAATGGGACCGGAGCCGGACAATGGTTTGGATGATGCGGTTGAGGCTGCTGAAACCATGCTTGAAGATGGTGAATTCGCGGACGCGGTTGAGACGTTCTCGGCGATTTTGGAAGAAGACGGCGCACATGCAGGCGCTGCCGGTGGTTTGATTCGCGCGCATCTTGCGCTTGAGGATCTGGAAAACGCGGAAGCTGTTTTAAACGGTGTTCCAGCGGAATTGCACGACGCAGCTGAGGTTGAAGCGGCACGTGCCGCGTTGGAATTGGCGAAGCAGGCTGTCGATGCTGGCCCTGTCGCTGAATTGACCGCAGCGGTTGAGGCGGATGGTGACAACCATCAAGCGCGTCTTGATTTGGCCGTTGCGCTGCATGCATCCGGTGACAGTGAAGGCGCGGTTGAGCAATTGCTTGAGAGTTTTCGTCGTGATCGTGAATGGAATGATGGTGCGGCTAAGGCGCAGTTGTTCACGGTTTTTGAAGCGCTTAAGCCCACTGATCCGGTTGTTTTGAACGGACGGCGGAAACTTTCATCAATGATATTTGCCTGATGCGGCTGACAGTCTAGGCTGGCGTATGAAGAAGCAAAAAGATCTACCTTCGGTTATTCCGGTTTTTCCGTTGTCAGGGGCGCTGCTGTTGCCGCGTGCGCAGCTGCCTTTGCACCTGTTTGAGCCGCGGTATCTGGCGATGTTGGATGATGCGTTGAAAACAGATGCGCGGATGATCGGGATGGTGCAGCCGAACGACGCTGTTGATGCCGAGGAGGCATTGCACACAATTGGATGTGCGGGCCGTGTGACCGCGATGTCTGAAACCGAAAGTGGCGGTTATATGATCACGCTGACGGGCGTGTCCCGTTTTCGCATCGAGGAAGAGGTTGACGGTTTCACCCCGTATCGACGTGCGTGCGTGAACTGGGCAGGTTTTGAAGACGATCTCGGTGACGAGCAATCCGATCCTGACATGGATCGTGCTGGCTTGATGGGTTTGCTGAGACGGTTCTTTGAGGACCTTGATCTAAACACCGATTGGGACGGCATGAATGAAGCAGAGCCTGAACTGTTGATAAATTCCCTGTCGATACTTTGCCCGTTTGAACCAGAAGAGCGTCAGGCGTTGCTAGAGGCGGACACGTTGCGAGAGAGGCGGGAGATGCTCGTGACGTTGATTGAATACGCGCTTCATGGCGGAAACGAACAGAAGGTGATGCAATGACACAGAACGACGAACACAAGTTTGACCCAAAGATGTTAGAAGCCTTGGTCTGCCCGCAATGTCAGGGACGTTTGAGCTATGACGCGGCGGCCCAAGAACTGGTTAGCAATGTTGCACGTTTGGCCTACCCAATTCGCGGTGGCATTCCGGTACTGCTGATTGATGAAGCCCGCGTAATAGATCGGGATTAACCTGCTGGAAACCATACTGAGTCCAACTGTCTGGCAGGAGGTTACATGATGATTCCAAATCTATATCCGGCCGACGAGCTGGCCTTGATTCGCGCACATAAGAAACGCCTAGAAGATCGGGAGGCGGAAATTAAGCTTGGTTATCTGGCGGGACAATTGAACCCTGTTGGGTATGAAGCGACGGTTGAGGTGAAAGTGGCCAAGCACCGGGTTTTACTGAAGGATCGGTTGCCGAATGTCATCAAAGACGATCCGCAATATTGGGAAGACCGTGAAGTGCGTTCGGTCGTCTTACGCAAAATAGGCAAACATGGCACCACAACGATCCCGCACGGTGCCCGCGCGAACCCGATGTGAAAAACGCGCTAGCTACGGGTCGCTCGCGTTGCGCGAGTGGTTCGTCGCTCGATTGTCAGAAGCGCATCAGGCTTGGTAGGTCACCGTTTAGTCCTGCGGCCTCTCGGATAAATTTGCGGCGGAGATTCGGGGCGGCATTGATCATACCCATTCCAACATCGCGCACCGCACGAAGTAACGGGTTGTCGTTTGAGAACAGTCGGTTGAAGGTGTCCGTCGCGGCCGCCAGTGTTGTCGTGTCAAACCGTCGCCATTGCTCGTAGCGCGCTAGAACTGCAGCGCCGCCGATGTCTTCGCCACGTTGTTTGGCGTCAGATAGAACATCAACCAATGCTGCGACATCCCGCAGGCCAGCGTTCAAGCCTTGTCCTGCGATCGGGTGCACCCCATGTGCGGCATCCCCGATCAAGGCGATGCGATCTGCGATGAAACGATTGGCGAGGGTGAGGTTAAGCGGATAGCTAAAGCGTTTCCCTGTGAGAGAAATTTCACCCAGAAAGTCGCCGAATGCGGGTCGTAATGCGTCCAGGAAATCAGCATCGTTCATGTCCATGACCTCAGCTGCGCGGGCGTCGGTTTCGGACCACACAATGGAACAGCGGTTGCCCGGAAGGGGCAGAATTGCGAGCGGACCCGTTGGCATGAAGAATTGGTGCGCGATACCGTTGTGAGGCTTTTCATGGTCCAACGCGCATACGATTGCCGTTTGTCCGTAGCCCCAACCGGAACGTTTAATTCCCGCACGTTGCGCAGTGCCGGAGGCACGCCCATCGGCGCCAATAACCAGTTGGGCGGTGAGGGTCTTGCCGGAGGCGAGGGTCACACTGCCGCTTGATTGCGAGACCACGGTTTCGCCGGACAGTTGCGTAATCTTTTCGTTCGCGTCCATTCCCGCAAGCAGGGCTTGGCGCAGAAAACGATCTTCGCACATGTAACCCATCGGGCCTTCTTCGATTTCGGCGTGGTCAAAATGCAGCATCCACGGGGCTGGGCCTTCGCCGGCACGACCGTCTGTCACTTTTATTTCCAGCATCGGCTGTGCGTGCTCTGCGACGTGGCTCCAGATGCTGATGTTCTTGAACAACCGCATAGACGCGAGGGCGAGCGCATAGGATCGACCGTCAAAATCAGGTAACCCGCGAGTCGGTGCCGGTAGGGTGTCAATTACCGTGACGCGAAGCCCAATTTGAGCCAGCGCAAGTGCGAGCGTGGGGCCATTTAAGCCACCACCAACAATAGCGATATCTGTATCGGTTTTCATAAGGCGCAATATGGCCCGTCACGCGGGATTGTCCATGCGCGAGATGGTCGCTACCGTCCGATTAAAGGAGACATACGATGCAAGATTGGCTTTGGGCAACGGCGGCAGATTTGGGGCGCGGAATCGCGGCCGGTGAAATTGATCCGGTTGACCTATGCGAGGTCTATTTAGAGGCGATTGATGCGCACACCCTCCGTGACCGGATTTATGTGCGCGTGACCCATGACCGTGCGCGGGCTGAGGCCAAGGCGGCCTCGGATCGTGCTAAGGCGGGGCAACGGTTGTCGCCATTGGACGGGGTGCCGATCAGCTGGAAGGATTTGTTTGATACTGCTGGTATCGGCACCGAAGCAGGTACAGCCATGATGCAGGGGCGGGTGCCAACCGCAGACGCGGAGGTTTTGCGCGTTGCGACTGGGATGGGGCTGGTGTGTTTGGGCAAAACTCATATGACCGAAATTGCGTTTTCGGGCCTTGGTTATAATCCGGTGACTGCGACGCCGCCCTGTGTGAATGATGAGGCGGCGGTTCCAGGTGGGTCGTCATCTGGCGCAGGAACGTCCGTGGCATTTGGATTGGCGGCAGCGGCGATTGGGTCAGATACGGGTGGGTCTGTGCGCATTCCGTCGATGTGGAATGATCTGGTTGGCCTTAAAACAACTTTCGGGCGTTTGCCTGTCGATGGGTCCGTCGCGTTGTGTTCGGAGTTTGATACCGTCGGGCCATTGTGCCGATCAGTGGAAGATGCGGCGTTGGTACTGAACGCGCTGGAAGGTGGTTCACCAGTGGACCTGAAGGGCGTGTCATTGAACGGGATGCGGTTCGCTGCGTTGCAGACTGTGGTTATGGATGAAATGCGTGAGGTGCCCTTGTCCGGGTATCAAGCTGCGGTGTCGAAACTGGAAGCGGCGGGCGCTGAAATTGTACCGCTGGAGGTGCCTGAGCTTACACGTGCTTTTGAGATGTCCGGCCCGCTATATACGGCGGACGCCTATGCCAACTGGCGCGATTTGATCGCCGCGCATGGCGATAAGATGTACTGGCAAATCTACAATCGGGTGATTGCTGGGAAGGAGGTCTTGGCCCATGATTTCCTCGCCCTTTGGCAGGAATTACGCGCCATTCGGGCGGCATACGCATCCGCAACCGCGCCGTATGATGCCGTGTTATGCCCTGGATCGCCTATTATGCCGCCGAATTGCGAAAAACTGGCCACGGATGAGGAGTACTACCTTGCCGAGAACCTATTGGCGCTACGCAATACGCGGGTTGCGAATTTGATGGGCCTCGCCTCGCTCGTGTTGCCAAGCAGCGTGCCGTCCGTTGGGATCATGTTGAACGTGGCGGGGGGGGATGATGCGCGGTTGCTGCGGATTGGGGCCGCTGTGGAGGCTGCGCTGGCCTAGCGTTGATTGCGTTTCAACGGTCACGAAAATCGCTGCCTTGCGCTTTGTGCGAATGCGTTTTGCGTTGCACGACGACGACATGACAAACGCAATTTGCTGAAAAGCCACACAAGTTACCGAAAAAGCGTCCTTTTTCTGGACAGCGGGACGACTGTCAGGCTACTTTGGGTGAAAGCGACCCGTTAATGAGGTCGTAGTTTGAGGCAGTAATGACGTACCCCGAGCGGTTTTCGAACCTACCGGCCTATGCGTGGCCGCGCTTGCGCGCTTTACTCGACGTCCATGATGCGGGCGGCGAGCCTGTAAATATGACTATTGGCGAGCCTCAGCATCCGTTCCCGAGTTTCGTGCCTGACGTGTTGGCAAGCTCTGTCGGGGAATTTGCGAAATACCCAACAAATGAAGGCGCACCGGAGCTTTTGGCGGCGATTTGTGGATGGGTTACACGGCGCTATTCTGTAGATATTACGCCTGACCGTGTGTTGGTTTTGAACGGAACCCGAGAAGGTTTGTACAATGCCGCGATGGCGCTTTGCCCAGAAGTGAAGAACGGCAAACAGCCCGTCGTTTTGCTGCCGAACCCGTTTTACCAAGTTTATGCGATCGCGGCTTTGTCGGTGAACGCGGAGCCTGTGATGGTGCCTGCAACAGCCGAAACAGGGCACTTGCCGGATTATGCCGCCCTTGATCCTGAAATTCTGGACCGTACGACCATCGCTTATATTTGTAGCCCCGCGAACCCACAGGGTGCCGTGGCGGACCGCGAATACTGGGCGCAGCTGATCGCATTGGCTGAAAAGCACGATTTCAAGATATTCGCGGATGAGTGTTATTCGGAGATTTATCGCGACACCCCGCCGATGGGTGTTCTTGAGGCAGCGGCAGATACCGGCTGCGACCCTGAACGTATTGTCGCGTTTCATTCGTTGTCCAAGCGCAGCAACCTTCCGGGCCTTCGGTCTGGCTTTGCCGTGAGCGGCCCGAAGAACACCAAGGAAATGCGGCAGCTACGCGCCTATGCAGGGGCGCCAATTCCAATGCCGATCCAGCGCGTATCGACGCGTGTGTGGTCCGACGAGGCCCATGTGATTGAAAACCGCGCGCTATATCGCGCGAAATTTGACGCCGCAGATGCGATTTTTGCTGGTGTGAATAGTTATACTTCTCCGGAGGCAGGGTTTTTCCTGTGGCTTCCAGTGGAGGATGGAGAAACCGCGGCCCTAAAGCTGTGGCAAGAGAAAGGTGTTCGGGTTCTGCCCGGTGCCTACCTGAGCCGTCCCGACCCAAGCGGTGATCCTGGCTCAGGATATATCCGGGTGGCACTTGTCGCCCCAATAGAAGAAACGCAGCGCGGTTTGACCCAAATCCGCGACTGTTTGTACACGTGAGGAACGGCAAAATGGCATCTTATCAGACCCGACAGAGAGACCCGCTTCTGGATAGCTCCACCCAAGCAGCGATTGAAAAGCGCGGGCGTGAGCTGGTGGGGATCGGCCTGTTTGTTACGGGTCTGATGGTTGCGATGATGTTGTGGTCCTACGCGGCCGATGATCCGAATTTCATGTCCGCTACGGATGCCCCCGTTCAGAACTGGCTGGGTCGGCCAGGTGCGTCGTTTGCCGCGGTGCTGATTATGATCGTTGGGTATGCGTCGTGGATGGTGCCGGCAGTACTGATGGTTTGGGGTCTGCGTTTTACGTTACACCGTGGGCAGGAACGCGCGTTAGCTCGTGCGGTTTTCGCACCAATCGTGATTGCAGTGACCGCGATTTACGCGTCAACTTTGAATACGGGTGCGAGCTGGACTGAAAATTTTGGTTTAGGTGGAATGTTTGGTGACACTGTTCTGTCGATCTTTTTGACGGTTTTGCCCTTTGGTGTTCCGTTTTCGACGAAACTGATGTCCTTCGTGTTGGGTTTGGGTGTTCTTGCGCTTATGGCATTCGCATTTGGTTTCACGATGAATGAGATCAAACGCTTAGGCCGCTTCCTGTTGCTTGGGTTGATCGTTGTATATTCCGGCGTGCTAAAGCTCCTCGGGCAAACCGCGTCCGCGTCTTACAAAGGCGCACAGGTGCTTGGAACCAAGGTTCAGGAACGCCGCGAAATGTCACGTCAAGAAAAGGCGGAGTATGAGGCTGAACTGGAAGCAGCACGCGCATTTCCAACGCCGTCGATTGCGCAAGAAACTGCACGGGTTGCCGCCGTTGTCCGCGCAAATCCTGCAATGCCAACACGTTACGAAGACTTCGATCCACTTGAAGCCGCTGAGCCGGTAGGTGCACATGCTGCGCCAACCCCTTTGGCAGCGCCCGTGCGTCATGCGGAGCCTGAGCAAAAGCAAGGCTTGTTTGCGTCTGTGTTTAAACGGGCTGACCCGATGCCTGAACCTGAGTTGATCGAAGAACCCAGCATGCAAGGTGATGTTCCTGTTGCCGATAACGATCGTATTTCAGCACGTATTGCCAATGCTGTTCGGTCCCGTTCCGGTCAACCGCAAGACGTTCATATTGCAACGAAACCGGGTGTTAATCCTGCAATCACGGCTGCAATCGCGAGCCGGATGGAACCTCAAGAGGCACGTGTTGAGCCACCTGTCGAACGCTATACCGGTCCGCGCCCACTGGTGTTGAATTCCGAGCAGAAAGCGGCCCTTGAAATGGCCGCACCAGCAGAAGTCCCAATGGCAGAATTCGTTGAAGACTACGTTGAACCGGCGATGGAATACGCTTCTGTTGATGTTGCGCCTATGGCAGAGCCAGTGGCAGCATTCACACCAGCTGCCGTTCCGGTTCCTGAAACAAAGGCCGTTGTGCAGCACCCTGCACGCAAAGCCCCGCAACCGTCGCGCCAAGCAAAAGCGGAAGCACAGCCAGCGCTGAAATTCGAAGACAAACGCCCTGCGTACGAAATGCCGCCCCTCAGCCTTTTGGCATCTCCATCGGACGTGAAACGCCACGTGTTGTCTGATGAAGCGCTCGAAGAAAATGCGCGTATGCTAGAGAACGTGCTGGATGACTACGGCGTTAAAGGCGACATTGTTTCTGTTCGCCCAGGCCCAGTTGTCACCATGTACGAGCTTGAGCCCGCACCCGGTTTGAAGGCCAGCCGCGTTATTGGTTTGGCCGATGATATTGCCCGTTCCATGTCCGCCTTATCGGCGCGTGTTTCTACTGTTCCGGGTCGTTCGGTGATTGGTATCGAACTTCCGAATGAAAACCGTGAAATGGTTGTCTTGCGTGAGATGATTGCCGCCCGCGATTTTGGCGATAGCAACATGAAGCTGCCCTTGGCGTTGGGTAAGGATATCGGGGGTGAACCGATCATCGCGAACCTCGCCAAGATGCCTCACCTTCTGATCGCGGGTACGACTGGTTCTGGTAAGTCCGTGGCGATCAACACCATGATCCTGTCGCTGCTTTATAAGCTGGCGCCGGAAGAATGCCGGATGATCATGATTGACCCTAAGATGCTGGAACTGTCCGTTTATGATGGTATCCCACATCTTCTGTCGCCTGTTGTGACGGACCCCAAGAAGGCGGTTGTTGCCCTCAAGTGGGTCGTTGGTGAAATGGAAGAACGCTACCGCAAGATGTCCAAAATGGGCGTGCGCAACATCGACGGTTATAATGGCCGCGTGAAGGATGCGCTTGCGAAGGGTGAGCAGTTCAACCGCACCGTTCAGACTGGTTTTGACGACGACACAGGCGAGCCAGTGTTTGAGACAGATGAATTCACGCCAGAAGTTCTGCCATACATTGTTGTCGTCGTGGACGAGATGGCCGACCTTATGATGGTGGCCGGTAAAGAAATCGAAGCCTGCATTCAGCGCCTCGCGCAGATGGCACGTGCGTCTGGCATCCACCTGATTATGGCGACTCAGCGCCCGTCGGTCGATGTTATTACGGGTACGATCAAGGCCAATTTCCCAACACGGATTTCGTTCCAAGTGACATCCAAAATCGACTCGCGCACCATTCTAGGTGAGCAAGGCGCCGAACAACTGCTCGGCATGGGTGACATGCTTTACATGGCGGGTGGTTCCAAAATCACCCGTGTGCATGGGCCGTTCTGTTCCGATGAGGAAGTCGAAGAAATCGTGACCTACCTTAAGGCCTATGGTCCGCCGGAATACTTTAGCGGTGTCGTTGACGGCCCCGCCGAGGACAGCGCGTCGTCTATTGACGAGGTTCTTGGTCTTGGGGGTAACACGGACGGTGAAGATGCGCTTTATGATACGGCGGTCGCCATTGTTGCCAAGGATCGCAAATGTTCGACATCCTACATTCAGCGCAAACTCGCGATTGGTTACAACAAAGCCGCGCGCTTGGTCGAACAGATGGAAGATCAAGGTATTGTGTCCTCCGCAAACCACGTCGGGAAACGCGAAATCCTTATCCCTGAACGCCAATAACGCGGGGCCTTTGCCCTGTCTTTGTCACGCAAATATCCCGGGGGGCGCGCAGCGCGGGGGCTGGCCCCCTCTGCCATCCACGTACAGGACGCATGTTAAAGGATAACAGCTGGCGTGATATCGCCTAACGCGCTGTGATCTCGGATGTTTATCTCATCCAAGGGTGCAAAACCCTGAAACCCAGCTTAGGTATGAGATATGAACATGATTACACGTCGACTTTGTCTTTTGGCTGTCCCCCTCGCGCTTGCAGGGTTCGCGGCTTCTCCATCCTTTGCCCAGCAGCTTTCGCTTGGGCAGGTGTCCAGTTACCTGAACTCGTTTACCACCGCGGAGGGTGAGTTCACGCAGATCAATGCGGACGGCACGATCTCCACGGGGACCATTTACATCAAGCGGCCAAACCGCGTGCGGTTCGAATATAATCCGCCTGAGGAATCGCTGGTTGTTGCCGGTGGTGGCCAAGTCGCGATCTTTGATCCGCGTTCCGATTCAGGACCGGACCGGTATCCGCTTAACCAGACCCCCCTCAAGATCATTCTTGAGCGCAACATTGACTTGGCGCGCACCAATATGGTGACAGGCCACACAAGTGACGGCACGACAACGGCAGTTACCGCACAAGATCCGGACCATCCCGAATACGGCAGCATCCAGATGATCTATACGTCCAGCCCGGTTGAGCTTCGCCAATGGATTGTGACGGATAATACAGGCCAGCAGACAACGGTTATTCTGGGTGACTTGGTGAAGGATAGGAGTGTGCCGGACATCCTGTTCAACATCCAACGTGAGATGCGCAACTGGGGGAACTGACCCCGTTCCAACATGCTCCAAACATTTAGAAACAACAAAGCGCGCCCCGTTAGGGACGCGCTTTTCTATTGGATTATGCTACGTTTAGCGGAACTGGCGGCAGGTGCGCAGTTGTGCGTCATACATAGCCGCGCGGTCGCGTACTTCACCGGCAATGCGGATCAACCACGGCTTAGAGTGGTACGTGCCACGGCGCCAACCCGTGCGCCCGTCGTGGTAAGCGAGGTATTGGTTGTACGTGTCGTTCAGCGGGATGCCGTTTTCACGCACCGTTGCAGCCATATACCACCCCATGAAATCCGTCGCGTCTGCGATGTCCGTGCGGTCGGACCCGCGTCCGCCTTCTTGGGCAACGTATTCCGCCCAAGTGCCATTCAGCGCCTGACTATAGCCAAGTGCGGATGATTGGCGTCCTGTTGGGATGACACCCAATGCATAGGTATGCGGGGGGCGGTTGTCGGAAATGAATTTACTTTCCTGATAAATCATCGCCATCAAAACATGGGTTTCGACACCCCAGTTGCGTTCAGCCCGTTTGAAGGCGCGCACGTAATGTGGGCGCTCTGTTAGAATGGAACAGGCGTTGTCTAAATTGCGCGGCGTAGAACCGTCTCGGGCGCCGCAGCTTCCCAAGATTAACAGTAGTACACAGGCGCGAAAGAGTTTGCTCATATGCCTCATCGCTTATTTATTAGTTTTATTAGGGTCAGTTTAGCGGAAGTCGCACCATCTGGGAACCGGTTACACACCGCATTTAGATCACAAATGCGAGGATGAGCGGTAAAGTGACCACTGACATCAGCGTTGAAACAACGACAAGCCCTGCAACGCTGTCAGAATCCGCGCCGTATTTTTCCGCAAGTAAGTAGGATGTAACGGCGACAGGTGTCGCGACTTGAACGACCAGCACCGCCAGCGCGACAGGGTCCAAGGCAAACCAAAGCCCGACGACAGCCGCGCAGCCTGCGCATATTGCGTACTTTAGCGCTGCAAGAAGGGTCGCAAGGCCAAGGGCGTTGGGTCGAAGACGTGCAATTGCCACGCCGAGGGTAATAAGCATCATGGGGATGGCCATTTGCCCGATGAGATCTAAGGCATTGGTGAGGAAGGCCGGGGTTTCCCAGCCTTGCCATAGGAACAGCGCACCAAGAAGTGTCGCGCCGACCAGTGGTTCCTTAATGACTTTGGAGAGAGATCCACCATCGGAAACCAGCCAAATTCCAAACGTAAAACTGAGGACCGCCATCACTGCAAAGACAACGACTGCATATCCAAGACCGACGTCGCCAAACGCAAAGAGCGCCAAGGGCAGGCCAAGGTTTCCCGTGTTGCCAAAGATGAGTGGGGCCAAAAAAGTCCGCCGATCCAACCGACCCGCCCAGACCAAAAGCCACATTGCTGCGGTCACCAAACCATAGGCAACGAGGCTGGCCACGGATAGCGTTGCAAGTGCCGTTGCGTCAACTTTCGTCCCCATGAGGGCTGTGAAAATCAGGCAAGGAACAGACAGGGTCATCGCGAATCGCGTTACGAATTCAACGCGATACTCGTACCCGAGTTTCACCCAAACAAAGCCAACAGCGGCCAAAATGAAGACCGGAGCAACAATTTCCAAAACGGTTAGGGCAAGGTGCACAGTTTGTTTCCTAAATTTTTGCTGTGTTTGCATGGACACAAGGGTGTGTGTTTGTCTAGTAACCCCCAAAGGGTCAAAAAACTATGCTGAAAACTCGCGCTAAATATTATTTGGGCCAAGTGGTCCGCCACCGGAAGCATCCCTTCCGTGGTGTGGTATTTGACGTGGACGCAATGTTTACCAATACCGAAGAATGGTACGAGGCCATTCCAGAAGAGGCACGCCCCGCCAAGGACCAGCCGTTTTACCACCTGTTGGCGGAAAATGATCAGTCCTATTACGTGGCCTATGTGTCTGAACAGAACTTGGTGGCCGATTATTCCGGCCAGCCCGTGGACCACCCTGATCTGGACGATCTGTTTGGCCCTTTTGAGGATGGCCAGTACCCGCTACAGTTCCAGATGAACTAGGGCTTTCTGCTCCAAAAGAATAAAACTCCGCCCAAGCTGAACATAGCCGCGTAAATCGCCACGTTTAATGTGGCGTCTTCGCATTGAATGCCGGAGCAGTGTGAAAGGGCGTCGGATACTGCGACACCGCACAGCAACCCGCCCGCCAGCATGAATGCCAATCCACTTGTGCGGGCGAGGCGTTTTTTGAGTGCCTTAGTATCCAAGAGCAATGCCATCCTTGCGCGGATCTGATGCGCCTTCTAGCAAGCCGTTCTCATGTACTTTGATTGCCTGCGCTCCGCCAATCGGGGCTTTGGCGCGTTTGATGATATGCCCCAAGTCGGCCAATTCCTGCGCGACCTTGTCGTTATAGCCGGTCTCGACATTCAGCGCGCCATTCTCGGCAAAGCAGCGGGGTGCATCTATGGCGGTTTGAGCGTCCATGCCGAAGTCTTCCATGTTCGTCAGAAAACGCGCATGGCCGCAGGGCTGGTAGGCCCCACCCATCACGCCAAATGGCATTTCAATTTTTCCGCCGCGTTTCACCATGCCCGGGATGATTGTGTGCATGGGGCGTTTGCCGCCTCCGGCCTCGTTGGGGTGGCCTTCTTCAAGCGTGAAACCAGCCGCGCGGTTCTGGAACAGAATGCCGAACTTATCGGAGGCCATGCCGGATCCGAAGCTGTGAAAGATGGAATAGATCATCGAAACACACATGCGGTTTTTGTCTACCACAGTGATATACACAGTGTCTTTGTGTACGGCCTCGGCGGTTGGCAATTCAGGGTTTAGGGCCGTGTTAGGGTCGATAAGGGCCGCCAATTTTTCCGCTGTTTCTGCGCTCAACATATGTTCGAGCCGCGCTGTATGGTCAGGGTCTGCGATGACACGGTTGCGGGTGTCATAGGCAAGCTTGGCGGCTTCGGCTTCAAGGTGCGCGCGTTTGGTGCCCATCGGATCCAAGCCCGCAATGTCGAAATGTTTGAGGATGTTGAGCATCAGGATGGCCGTTGCGCCTTGGCCATTGGGTGGATGCTCAACCAGTTCGATGTCTTTGTAGGTGCCGCTGACGGGGGCGGTGTAGTCGGCGCGGACATTTGCAAAATCATCGAGTGTGTGGGTGCCGCCCGCGGCGTTCAGGGACTTCACCATGTCTTCGGCAACTTCGCCTTCATAGAAACCCGCGCGCCCATCCATTGAGACGCGGCGTAGGACGTCTGCCTGTTGCGGGGCGCGGAAAATCTGTCCGGTGGTTAGGGGTTTGTCCTGTAAGGTGTAATGCGTGCGGCCTGCGCCGTGTAGGGTGCTGCCCGATTGCGCGTAATCAAACGCAACCTTTGGCGCGACCGGAACGCCAGCATCGGCGTAGTGAATTGCAGGGGCGAGGATGGCTTTGAGGCCGAGTTTTCCGTGGTCCTTGGAGAGGCGTATGAACCCGTCCATTGCACCGGGAAGACTGATCGCATGTACTGAGGTAAGCGGTAAAACATCCATGCCCTGCGCACGTAACGATGCCGCGTCCAATGCAGCAGGCGCACGGCCCGAGGCGTTTAGTGCGAGGACTTCGTCTGATCCGGCCTCGTTGAAAAGACAGAAGGCATCACCACCAATTCCGGTAGACTGGGGTTCGCAAATGCCAAGCAAGACGGCGCCGGCAATCGCGGCATCCATTGCGTTTCCGCCTGCTTCGAGGATTTGAACGGCAACTTTGGCCGCTAAGGGGTGCGATGTGGCGCAGATGCCGTTTTGTGCAAAAACAGTGGATCGGCCGGGTTGTTGAAAATCGCGCATGGTGTCTCCTTATATTTCGGGAGACCGTAACAGTATGATTGGTGGGGGAAAGGTTTTGTGCACAAAAATCGAGCCGCATAGTCCTCGGCGCCCCGCACTGGGTGGGGGCTGTTACACGTGACGCCGAGGTGAGCCTATGCAGCTACAAGAAAAAATATGACCTTGGATTCGGGTGACGATTGGGAAACATTGAGGCGCTTTTACGGTTTTTCATACTTAACGCTTCGGTATAGGATTTCGGGGATTGGCAGCGTAAATTCCTGAATGCGTTGATTTGAGATCACCGAGATTCCATTTGTTATAGTAGAGGCCAAAATGCCGGATTATGAGACGCTTGCACAAACCATCCGAAGCTTAACCGAGGGTGAAGCTGATGTGATTTCGCTTATGGCGACGATAGCTTGTGAGGTGCATCATTTTGACGACCGATTCGATTGGACGGGTTTTTACCGTGTAACGGGGCCTGGAATGCTGAAGATCGGGCCGTATCAAGGCGGGCACGGGTGTCTGCAAATTCCGTTTTCTCGCGGTGTGTGTGGCGCTGCTGCACGGACGGGTGACGTGCAATTGGTTGCCGATGTCGAGGCGTTCGAAGGGCACATTGCCTGTGCGAGTTCTACACGATCAGAACTGGTAATTCCTGTGTTTAACGGTGTTGGAGAGTTGCTTGGCGTCTTTGACATCGACAGCGACCAACCGGATGCGTTTGATCAGGGGGATGCCGACGCAATGGTCGCAATTCTAGCAGAGGCTTTCAACGCTGCGGCGCGGCGTGAAAAAATCCTTTGAATTTTCATAAAGCCGTGTCACGACTCCTTTAAACAGGGGGATTTGCCACGGTGATTCACGACTTACCGACAGAAAGCCGAACACTCGGTGCTGATATTCGCGCGCTGCGAAAGGCGCGGAGCCTGACGTTGACGGATTTAGGCCTTATGCTGGATCGATCCGTCGGGTGGCTTAGCCAAGTTGAACGGGGCATATCAGAACCTTCGATCACTGATTTGCGCGGCATGGCGAAGGCGCTTGATGTGTCTGTTTCCAGCCTGTTTCGTTCTGACGCGCCAGCACATGAGCAAGGGTTGATCGTTCGTGCGGATGCGCGTCGCCCGATCGGGTCGCGTTCTGCTGGCTTGGTTGAGGAGTTGCTTTCGCCGGACCTGACCGATGACTTCGAAGTCCTGCATTCCACGTTCGAACCGGGTGCTGAAATCACTGAGACGGTGACACGCCCGACGCAAGAGGTTGGGTATATCGTGTCTGGTAAGCTTGAACTTTGGATTGCTGAAAAGACCTATTCGTTAAATGCGGGCGATAGCTTTCGCGTTCGCGGTGAGCCTTTCCGTTGGATGAACCCCCATGCGAAGCCCTGTGTTGCGATCTGGGTTATCGCGCCGCCGGTGTATTAAGATGACGTTTGAAGCATGGAGCATATTCGCGTTGTTCTGGGTGGTGTTCGTGACCACGCCGGGGCCGAACGCTGTGAATTGTATTTCAAATGGTATGTCGCGCGGGTTCGTTCGCTCGCTGCCTGCGGTCGCAGCGATTTTGACGCAAGCATCGCTGTTTTTGGCGTTGTCAGCCTTCGGTGTGACGGCCCTTTTGGCGGCGTCTGAGATGGCGTTCTGGATTGCAAAGCTGATCGGTGCCGCCTTTTTGATTTACCTTGGAGTGCGCGGCTGGATCACGGCGACGCGGCCCGTCGTTCAGCATGACGTGCCCGCTGGTGGTGTTTACTGGCGTGCGTTTGCGATTGCAGTGATTAATCCAAAAAGCGTGGCAGGCTATCTT
>Ga0209121_10001726_pt1 | contig 22875 bp, 19 predicted proteins | sample Cruoilmetagenom3_FD_187292 | JGI IMG/M metagenome (GOLD analysis project Ga0209121, IMG submission 187292) | Oil polluted marine microbial communities from Coal Oil Point, Santa Barbara, California, USA - Sample 3 (SPAdes) (version 2) | ecosystem: Environmental > Aquatic > Marine > Oil seeps ... | reverse complement strand
AAAAATGGATATGATTTTCATCAGGGCATAGGTATATCTATAATGTAATATAGAGATAGCAACTCAAGATACTTGAATACTTGAGCCTGACCCCTTTCTGACCCCCTTTTTCTGGAGATGATAAAGGGAGATGGATAAAAAGTCCGAGGGTAGCTCTTGAAAAGCAACAATAGAAAGCAATAGAGAGATATTGCTATCTCTTACATAACCCAGAGCACGAAATTTGTAAAATACTGCAGTAGTGATGTAAACACGGTTTATTTCTTACAAAACGGTGAATGTCCACTTTTAGTGTTCCCAGGTGTCCACTTTTGAGTGTTGCGTAACAATTGCTAATTTTTTACTTGACAACGGGGTAAATTTGTGTTAAAATAGGGGCAGCGAAATATCTTTTATTTATGGATATTGCTGTAGAAGTAGATCTGGTTTCTGACATTGGGAGATTATATGGCAAGAAGTAAGTCGAAACAGAAAAGGAAGAGAACTAAAATAAGCTTAAAGCATAAGCGAAGAAAAGAGAGGATGAAAGAAATGAAAAAGGGTAAATAGTCCAATATTTGGTTTGTGATTCGGGGGCGAAAGGATTCGACGGGGTTCTTTGGAATGAAGGTTGCATGCCGGGCTGCCACAATCCCGTAAAAAGGTGGCAAGAAATAACTGGCGAATATAACTTCGCATTGGCTGCTTAATGCAGTCACGTCCACCCCATAAACCCCGCTCCCGGTTTTGGGGATGGGCGTGGATAAAGGGAGCTGGTCTTCCTTGCCTGCCCTGGTAGGGAAGACGAGATATCACGGGCTTTGGCAGGGACAACTCGGTTACGGGAGGTATCCCTGTCGAGATAAAAACCGTGACTAAGCATGTAGATACCCTCATAGCCGGTTCTCCGGACGCGGGTTCGATTCCCGCCGCCTCCACCAAATATTATCCCAGAATATGCATTAACCACGCCTACCTGTTTCCAACCCCAAACCTTCTCTTAAATGTCTCATTTGGGTCCTGGTGATTTCTAACTAAGAAAGAGAGGCAGGATAGAATCTGGGGGAAATAAGAAGCGGGCTTAAAAAATGAAATACGAATTTTACATAGCAAGAAAACACCTCAAAGCCCACGGCGGCGTATTTAAGAGGATCATCGCCTGGATATCCATCGTCGGTATTTGTGTTGGAGTTGCAACGCTCCTCATAGTTATGTCCGTGATGAACGGATTGCATATAGACTTGCGAAACAGGATACTTAAAGCAACTCCCGACATTATGGTATTGAAATTTCACGGTGAACCGATAGATGATTACAACACCCTGCGGGAGAAAATTGAGGAGAGCGTGGGTGTCACCAAGGTATTACCGTATATCTTCACGAAGACGATGATAAAGGGCAAAAAAAACAGAATGGACGGAATAATGGTGAGGGGAGAACTCGAACAGCCCGATGTGAAAGATAATATAATATGGGGAGAATATAATACCGAAGAAAACGGAATAGTTCTCGGTAAAAACCTCGCAGGTGTTCTCGGTGTTTTTATAAGCGATACCGTAACACTTTACGGGTTTCCCTATGGTAGAAATCCCGGCTTGCTCAATCTGAGGTCGAGGAATTTTGTGGTCAGGGGAATATTCGACATAGGACTTTATGACTTCAACGCAACCCTTGCATACACGAGTCTGCCGTTGCTACAAGATTTCTTTTCGCTTGGGGACAGGGTCACGGGTATCGAGGTTGAGGTGGATGATATCGATAATGCGGACGGGATAGCGAAAAATATAGAAGAGAGTATAGGCTACCCGTACTATGTCACGAGTTGGAAGGAACTCAATACCAACCTATTCGAGGCACTTTCACTCGAGAAATTCACCATGTTTGTACTTCTCACGCTCGTGATCATCGTGGCGGCATTCAACATCGTTGCAACACTACTTATGACCGTGATCGGTAAGACGAGAGAAATTGGAATTCTCCTTTCCATAGGTGCTTCTCCGTCGTCCATAAGAAAGATATTTGTGCTTCAGGGACTGATTATAGGAATTATTGGCACTTTTATGGGGACCGCGATCGGATGGACTGCCTGTGAACTGCTTTCAAGGTATCACTTTATAAAAATACCGGCTGAAGTTTACAATATAAGTACCCTGCCGGTATCCATGCAATTCTCTGACTTCTTGATAGTACCGATCGCCACCATATGTATATCCCTTCTGGCGAGTCTCTATCCCGCCTGGAGGGCATCAAAACTCGAACCCGTTGAGGCAATAAGATACGAATAGGTGGATTAAAGGGGATTGGCTATGTGGCTTATCTCGTCCATTTCTGGAGGGAAAAGTTGTCTGCGCGGTCCTTCGCTCTCACCACGAGATCTCTCGTGTCATCTTTGAGAGTTATCTCAAATCTCTCCTTTTTTTCGTCGAATATTCCGTCCACCGGAAATACGGAGATGAATTTGGATGCGTTCTCTGAATACTCAAACGATGCTATCTCACTCATATCGTCGCCGACAACTACGATCGCAGTGTTCTCCCTGATCTCTATCTTGATGTGAGGTGGGGTATTGTCTATCCTGTATACATCGGAGAGCTTATAAGAAGAAAGGGCGTAATCGGGTGGGTTTGATGGGGCATCAGTTGCCTTTACCTTGAACTCATAAGAACCATCGGGAAATGCATCCCTGTCAACATTGACCGTGGTATCGGAGACCTCTTTCTTCAATTCAATCCATTCCTCTCCCAGCTCTCTATAGTATATATTGAACGAGAGAGAATCTCCGTCTGGGTCGCTTCCCGAGAATGTCAGCACGCCGGATTCGAGTTCGAGTTTTATCTTCCCTACAATGGGCTTCTGGTTAAGCGGTAGATATGCAACCTGGACACATTTTATACGAGATAAATTATTACCTATCTTTGCCCTCCATCTTATGAAACGGTTGGGAGAAGACCTTATCTCCCCGTTTTTCGCAGTTTTTTTCCACTCATCCCAGGTGACATCCGGGTTCTCCGTATTTCCCGATCTCGTTTCAAATACAACCTTTCCCTTTCCCTCGTAGGTGAGCCTGCCCCATTTGCTTACCCCTCCGGCATCGTAGGAGTTGGATTCAACAATTCCCTGCTCCGGCGGTCTTTCACTTAATCTGTATACACTCACAAATTTTGATAATCCCAGATAACCGTCTCTACCCATCGAGGATACAGAAGTGGGAAACTCATATATAACATCAAATTTTCCATCGTCGTATATTCTGTATATTCTCTTCTCGGATGCACAGAGGAGCACATCTTTATACTCCACAATGCCCTTTGCCATACCGGGAATTGTGACGATATCCTCCGTGAGACCGTCGTTCCTTACCCTCTTTATCACCGTTGTCGTGTCAAGACAATGCGAAAAATACAGGATATCACCCATCTTAACTATTCCCGAAACTTCACCACTCCCACCATCGTATATACCCTTAGGCTGCCCACCTTTCGGGATTATAAATAACAAACCTCCGTTTCCAGTACCCACATATACATCCTTATCTATCAGCACAACCCTGGATGCGTTTGCCCTGCCCGTTTCGAGAAGGGTGTCGACACACCCATTCTCTATCCCGAGTACCAGCCCGTTGCCACCCGTTCCACATATTATTTCCCCATTAGCGGTTATGGCTATGTCCCATATGAACTCCTCATCTGAATCGAGTATTACCTCTCCCCTGCCTTTTTTATCTATCCTGTAAATTTTCCCCTCCGGTGATGTTCCAGCATATATGTATCCCTTGTATTCCGCAAGTGTAAGCACATTCTTCTCCCCCGAATCGAAAAAGAGTTCTCCCTTACCGTCACAAATTCTGTATATCCTTCCCTCTTGTCCGGTCGCGATGTATATTCCGTCTCCTGTCGGGAATATGTCCCATATATACATATCCTTGGTCTCAAATATTGAATCTATATTATACGAGAGTATAACACCGCCGTCCCTCGATATTCCCGCACCGCGAAACTCGCAATCGGAAAAGTCCCTCTCCTCCCAGTACGATGTGGTAACTCCCAATAATATCATCAGAATGCAAAGCATAATCCCCCTGATGAAAAATCAAATATTAAATATCAAAATTATCACCGCCGATGAGACCAATTAAAGTTTGGGCATTTTGGAGTTATGCATTTATTAGAAATTAAACGTTGATCTTTTGCCTTTCGTGTCCTCCGTGTTCTTCGTGGGCCAAGAGGACCGCCAGATGTTAATACCCCTTTTCTGAAAGGTAAGCCCTGAGCGAATTTCTCCAATGGGGCATATTGTTTATTCCAAGTGCCCTTAAATTTCTGTTTTCAAGCACAGAATATTTGGGTCGGACCACCCCAGATGGAAACTCATCTGATGAGATGGGAATGAGATTCACATCGAGAGCTACAAACGAGAATATCTCCTTTGCAAACTCAAACCATGAACATTTCCCCTCATTAGTTATATGATATATGCCATATACATCGGTTCTTATAAGTTCATGTATTTGTTGAGCCAAGTGGAGCGTATATGTGGGGGTTAAAACCTCATCGGTAACCACCTTTACCTCGGCCCCATCCTTGTATGCGAGCATCTTATCCACAAAATTTGCACCCTTTGTAATGCATTTATGAATACCGTAAAGTCCAGATGTCCTCACTATGAAGTACCTATCGAGGATGTATCTCACATAGTACTCACCCGCAAGTTTGGAAATGCCGTAGGCATTGAGCGGGCTCGGTATATCATCTTCCAAATAGGGGGTTTTTTTTCTTCCGTTAAATACATAATCAGTCGAGATGTAGAGAAGTGAGGATTTTGTCTCCCTTGCCGCAATCGCAACATTTCTTGCCCCCACTGCATTTATTCTGAACGCCTTCTCCGGCTCTGTCTCACACAACGGAACATTTGAAAAGGCAGCAGTGTTGATTATGAGGTGAGCCGATACAGAGGAAAGAACAGTTTTTAGTCTGTTGCCCTCGGTGATATCAATATCCCTTTCAGTGAGGGGAACGATGTCTTCTTCCCGAAAGACCCTTACAAGATCGGACCCAAGCTGTCCGTCTGCTCCTATAATGGCAATACGCATACGGCACCTTTAGAATCTAACCTCTGGAACTGTCTCCTCCTCCTCCACTGTTTTAAAGTAGGGTAAAGCCTCTCTGCCGAACCATCTGGCCAATATATTACCGGGAAATCGCTTTATTAAGGTGTTGTATGCCCTCACACTCTCGTTGTATCTCATCCTCTCAACTGCTATTCGATTTTCAGTTCCCTCAAGTTGATCCATGAGTTTCAGAAAGTTCTCGTTTGCCTTTAACTGGGGATAGTTTTCAACGAGCGCAAGCAGTCTTCCAAGTACCATGCCAAGTCCCCTTTCTCCCTCTATCTTATCTTTGAGTGTGGTTGCCCCGGCAAGTTTAGCCCTCGCCTCCGCTATGTTCGTGAATACCTCCCTTTCATGCGTCATATATCCCTTGGCGGTTTCGACGAGGTTCGGTATCAGGTCAAATCTTCGTTTCAGTTGACTCTCAACCTGTGCCCACTGGTTCTTTGCAGTTTCTTCCATGGTCACAAAGCGATTGTAGTAAGATATTATCGTTATAACGGGTATTATAACAACTATCAGAACCACAATCACTATTACCGCTATAAGCTTACGCATAATACCTCCTTTTCAATTTTCAATTGTAAATTGTCAATTGCAAATGGTCATTGGTTTGCCCTTTTGTTCCAACCCAGTTTCCTCCTCAAGATCTCAAAATAGGACATATCGAATTTTATGAGCTTTATTGTGTGTTCGCCAGTTTTTACGGTTACCGGGACTCCGGTATCTACGGGCAGTTTAACCTGACCGTCACAACAAGCCATAGATTTCCCACTTATCGATGTCACTGTCAGTGTACTCTTTGAGGATAGAATAAGGGGTCTCATAGACAGCGTATGTGCACATATGGGGGTAACTAATATTACATTCAGGTGTGGAAATACTATGGGTCCCCCGGCGGATAGTGAATAGGCGGTGCTGCCCGTGGGAGTTGCAATTATCAAGCCGTCACAGGATATTTCCGACAGGTGTTTCCCATCAACCGAGAGCTGCAGGTCTATCATCCTACCAACCTTGACCGTGGAGACAACGACATCGTTAAGGGCAAAGAGACTTTTATCCATTATATTTAGAGAGAGTGTAATACGCTCCTCCAGCCTGTAATCATTTTTCAAAACGAGTTCAAGGGCGGTGAATACATCCTCCTCTTTTATATCCGTGAGGAAGCCAAGACCACCCAGATTCACTCCAAGGATGGGAATATCGTATGGGTCTACAAGTCTCGCAACCCTGAGGAATGTTCCGTCTCCACCAAGGGCAAGTACGATATCTGCCGAGGACACATCGGGTTCGTCCAATACAGTTACACCCTTTTCTTTGAGCCACGAGGTGATCTTCGGCACGAGGATTTTACTGGATGGTTTGTTTGGGTTTACCACTAGTCCAACTCGCATATACACACCCTCTCTTTGCCGTTGTAATCTATTTCTACACTAACACGGTTAAAATAAATGCTTGCGATTTTCTCTGCCTTCCTCCACTCTCCATCGCCGATTTCAAAAATCAGTATGCCCCCCGGTTTCAGATAAAGCGGGGCATCAGATGTTAACTTCTTGATAAAAGACAATCCATCCTCACCTCCGTCTATACTCTCTCTGGGCTCAAAATTCCTTATTTCGGGTGCGAGAAAAGGGATCTTCCCGGTTCGAATATACGGCGGGTTCGACACTATCATATCGGCATTCGGCAGTGCCTTATATGGCTCGAATAGTGAACCTGCTAAAAGACATACCTTTTTCGTAACTCCGAGTCTCTTTCTGTTCATTCGAGCAAATCTGAGGTCTGTTATGTCGGATGCATAAACCGACAAGTCCGGAATGAGTTTTGCGAGGGATAAACCCACGACTCCACATCCCGTTCCAATATCATATACTATCGCCGAATGTGTGTCGAGCAGATAGTCTCTCGCCTTCAGAACCAGAAGTTCCGTTTCGGGACGAGGTATAAAAACACCTTCTCCGACATAGAATATGTAATCGAGGAAACCGCACTCACCGATTATATACTGAACCGGTTCTCTCTTGATACGTCGCTTAACCATCTCAAGAAGTGCAATTTCATCGGGATGGGCCAACTTCTCTTGATAAGATAGATGAAGATGGTTCCTGTCCCTTTCAAGAAGATTGGCTACCATATACCCCGCTTCGAGGTCCGCTTCCTCTATCTCATTGACCTTAAGCGATGAACCAACCCATCTTATCGCCTCGCCGACAGTCATAATTATCCAAGATTATGCATCAAGGAACCACAAGACAACAAACATTCTTATATCAAATATCAAAATTCAAATATTAAAATTATCCGCGGGATCCGTATGGACAAATCAAAAATTAAAAAGATACTTAGTTTGCTGGCTTGTTAGTTTGCTAGTGTCTTGTAACTGAAGTATCTTTACACCTGTCATTGCGAGCGACCAAAGGGAGCGTGGCAATCTCATAGACGAGATTGCTTCGGCTTCGCCTCGCAATGACATTGTAAACTTATTTATGTTCCAGGACACTAGAATCAAACCAACTAACAGACTATCCAACTGACCAACCATTTTTGCATTTTGATATGTCATTTTGATTTTTGATACCTGCCTGCCGGTAGGTAGGTTTACTTTTTGATTTTTAGGTAAACTTCTGTGGTTAATGCATATTTTGAGATTATGGATTATTCAACATATCTGCGATTATAAGCTCATCTATTATTGAATCCATCTCCCCATCCAGAACTCTATCTAATTTGTAAAGCGTGAGGTTTATTCTGTGGTCCGTCACTCTATTTTCCCTGTAGTTGTAAGTTCTTATCTTTAAAGACCTATCACCCGTTCCTATCTGACTTTTTCTCTCTCTTCGCATCCTCTCTTCGTTTTCTCTCTTTTTTATTTCATATAATCTCGCAAGCAAAATTTGCATTGCCCTCTGACGGTTCTTATACTGCGAACGCTCATCCTGACATTCAACCGTAATACCCGTGGGAATATGGCAAATTCTCACAGCGGTTGACAGCTTGTTTACATTCTGCCCCCCGTGTCCCGAGGCTCGAAAGAAATCCATTTTTATATCCTTCGGATCGATTTCAACATCTGTTTTCCTCGCCTCCGGCAACACCGCGGCCGTACAGGTTGAGGTGTGAATTCTCCCCCCCGACTCCGTCACGGGAACCCTCTGCACCCTGTGTACACCACTTTCAAATCTCAGCCTGGAATATGCACCGCGTCCCTTTATGAGAGAAATAATTTCCTTAAAACCTCCGATTTCGGTGGGCTTCACGACCATCGACTCCACGAGCCAACCCCGTCTTTCAGCATACCTCAAATACATTCTGTAAAGATCTTTCGCAAAGAGAGATGCCTCCTCACCGCCCGCACCCGCCCTTATCTCAAGAATTACGTTTCTGTTGAAATCGATATCCTGTGGAGCAAGTCTCCCTATGAGTTCTCTCGCGAGGTACTCCTTTTTCTCGTTGAGAGAGAAGAGCTCCTCTCTTGCAAGTTTTGAAAGTTCCTCTTCCCCCGAACCCGCAAGTTCTTTTGTATCTTTTATGTCTTTCTGAACCTTCTCGTACCCCTCCGCAAGTTTCATAACCTCCTGCAGCTCTTTCTTTTCTCTACCCAGATTTATGAATCTTTCCCTGTTTCTTAATATGTCGGGCTCCTGAAGCAGACTTTTGACTTCTTTTAACCGCCCCTTCCTTTCCTCTATCTTGTCGGATACAAACTTTTCTATGTCCATGGGTTTCCCAAAATAGATGGGTCTACAACTTCCTGAATGAGTATGCCATTCTTCTCAAGAACGTTGCGTACACCGCAACGATAAGTAATACAAGGAACGCAGTGAACACCTTGGGACCACATAAACTGCCAATTATCAAGAAGATTACCCTAAATGGCCTATCGGCAAAGCCAACTTTACACTCTATTCCCAATCCTTCCGCCCTTGCTTTCGCATAGCTCACCATAATGGAGCCGAACATCAAAATAACCGTGAGAGAGGCAAAAAAAGGGGTGTTTTTCATATAATACAGCAAGATACCAAACAGGGGGGCAAACTCCGAAACTCTATCGAGATTGGAATCGAGATAAGCACCCTTGTCTGAAACCCTTCCTTCTCTTCTGGCAACATCGCCATCCAGGACATCAAACAGTCCACCCACCGCAAGGATAATGGCTGCCAGACGAAATCCTCCCCGTGCATAAAAGAACACAGAGGATATAGAGAGTACGAGCCCACATACAGTTAATAAATTGGGTGGAACATTTCTCCCCGCAAGGAATCTGGTAAGAGGAGATAATAAATTCCTTCCGTTACTCTTGAATCGTTCTGTATCCATCAGTATTTCCCTCCACCACGATGACGAACTCACCCCTTGGAGAATTCTCAGTGAAATACTTTATCATCTCCTCAACTGTTCCCCTGTTTATCTCTTCGAATTTCTTCGTCAATTCCCTCGCAACCGCTATCCTTCTGTTACCGAGAACCTTCAATACATCCTCTAAGTAAGCTAACAACCTGTGTGGTGATTCATAGAATATCAGGCTGCCCCGGTAATCTGTAATCTCTTGCAGCCTCTTTCTCCTTCTTCCCCTCCTTCTCGACAGGAAACCCTCAAATGAGAATCTATCAGTTGGAAATCCCGATGACACAAGGGCACTTACGAATGCGGATGGTCCCGGAATGGGAATTACATCTATTCCATTCCCGATCGCTTCCCTGACGAGATAGAATCCGGGGTCTTGAATTCCCGGTGTACCCGAGTCCGTGACGAGCGCCACACTCTGACCGGATTTTATCCTCGATATAATTTTGGGTGTGCGTAATTCCTTATTGTGCTCATAGTAAGAGACGAGAGGTTTCTTTATGTTATATGTCGAGAGTAAAATCCTCGTCTTTCTCGTGTCCTCAGATGCAATTATGTTGACGTCCTTCAGTATTTCAATAGCCCTCAAGGTAATGTCTTTGAGATTACCTATGGGTGTTGATACGAGATAAAGTGCCGGTTGCATAATATAGTGGAGATTGAGAAGTGGGCAATGAGCGGTAACTAACTACGCCGTACAATCTCAAAGACGTCCCTTATCTTCTCTATATATTCTTCTGTCGGTGTTATTCCCCTTCTCTTCATCACCTTTTTGGCAGTTTCTATTGCCTTATCTATCCTGTGAACTGTGAATTCACCAGGGGTTCCCCATGAGAATGATTTTAGATATTTATCAAATGTTCCACCGCCGTACAGGTTACAAAATATTCCTATCATGCAGCCCGTTGTAAGAAGTGTGCCGATTCCCGTTTTCGTGTGGTCACCTATTATTGAACCCAATTTAAGAAGTCCGGTATCTATAGTCCCTGAGGGCAGATTGATCCTCACATTTCCGTAATTGTTTTTGAGATCGGATGTGGTGGTAAGTGCACCGAGATTTACCCATTCACCTATATACGAATGTCCAACAAATCCCTCGTGATGCTTGTTAGAAAACGAAAGAAATATGCTTTCTTCAACTTCGCCGCCTATTCTACATCTCCTTCCGATGTGGCAACCCTCTCTTACCTTCGCACCGTCAATTATCGTACCTTCGCCTATGTACACCGGGCCGTACACCACAGTGGGCGGACGAACCTGCGCGTCCTTACATATATATATCGGCCCATTCTCCGTATTAAAATAAACCCCGTTATATATCTTTGCGCCATTCTCAATATGGCACAGTTTCGGATCGCCGTCCACTACGATATCCTCGGTTGATACATTTAAAAAATTACCATATTCGAAATCTCTTCGAATGAGCTCCTTATTTACCTGTATGAAATCCCAGGGATATTTGTTTAAAACGGCGTCTATCTCAGTTGTTCTTGCATTTCGTGGCAGTCTGCCATCTTTTGACCTATATGCTATAATCTCATCTTTATTCTTGAATATCTCTTCATCACCCTCGAGGGGTATCTTCGTATAAAATACAGCTCCACCATTTATATACAATCCTCTTCCCCTTTTATTTGTATGAAACCTCGAAATCGGGATAACCTCACCGTATAACCTCTCCATTCTCTCAATTCCACTCCACATTCCACACACAAGGTCAAATACCGGATGAAGATAGGTAAGTGGTAGGAGATTTCGCCATTTGTCTCCCTCGTATATGTATACCTTAGAGTCCATGATCCTATTATACACCCCATTTTTAGATTTGTCAAGTTTTTTAACGGGGGGAATGAGACAGGAAAAATCTAATAGACGGGGAGGTAAGGATCGAAGCTTGTTGAAACTAAAGGAACTGTACCATTAGATTAGTGGCGCAAAGTACGAAGGATACCATAAAGTGGGTTAAAAGTATCCCCCGGGGGTAATTATAAATAAGACAATTGACAGAACCGATCACTCGTTGTCCAATGTCTCATTCTCATTATGCTCTGCTGTTTCAGTGGCGGTTTTGACTGTCTCATCATCTATTCCTTCTTCCCTCATGGGCAGAAGTTTGGCCGATCTCTTTATCCTTATATTTCTATAAGAGCTAAGCCCCGTACCCACAGGGATAAGATTACCAACTATAACATTCTCTTTTATTCCCCGGAGCCTATCACTCTTCGCACTGAGACTCGCATTTGTCAACACCCTTGTGGTTTCCTGGAAAGAGGCTGCTGAAATGAAAGAATCCGTAGTTAATATCGCCCTCGTTATACCGAGCAGAACTGGATTTATGATGGCTGGTTTTAGTCCCAAATTTTTTGCCTTTTCGTTTTCTTCAAACGCCTTCCACTTCTCGACTATCTCACCCTCGATAAAGGTGGTATCTCCGGCATCCGCCACCTTCCCCTTCGATAACATCTGTCTTGCTATTATGGATATATGTTTATCATCTATCTTTACGCCCTGGAGTCTGTATACCTCTTGTATTTGATTAACGAGGTATTCTTCAGTTGTCATTACGCCTTTAACTCGCAGTATGTCGTGTGGGTCAATCTCGCCCTCACATAGTTTGTCCGCTGCCTTGATTTTCTGCCCATCGTAAGCGATCATATGTTTAGATACGGGGATACGATAAGTACGTGTTTCATGCGCGCCTATAACTTTTATAAGCCTGTTGCCCTTTTCTATACTTCCGAACTGGCATATCCCATCTATTTCAGATACTACGGCGATATTTTTTGGTCTACGTGCCTCAAATAATTGGATAACCCGTGGTAAACCGACCGTTATATCCCTGGTGCGGGAAATCTCCCTCGGCAATTTTGCAAGAAGTCTCCCCTCATTTACATCTTCACCATCCTCAACGAATATATATGCCCCCGTGGGTAAAATATAACTCCAGATAGGTTGTCCATCGGCAACGATTTTCACCTCGGGGTGTATGCGCTTATGAACCATGATAACCGGCTGCTTACTTCCTATTCTCTCGTCGTATTCCAGTCTATATGTGAGATTCTCAATCATGTTCTCAAATTTAATCTTTCCTTTCTTCTCGGCGAGTATAACAAAAGAATACGGGTCCCAATCAAAAAGTGTTTCCTCTTTCATTACAAGGTCTTTGTCTCTCACACTCACTAACGCACCATATGGAACACCGTAAGATATCTCTTCGTTTTTTCCCTTGAGTATCAACTTACCATCTCTGCCGAGAGTTACAAATTCTTCCTTTTGCCTCTCAACCGTTCGTAAATTCTTATACTCAATATGCCCATCAAACGGTGCCTTCATAAAAGACTCCCTCGTAACTCTGGTCGCCGTACCCCCGATATGAAAGGTTCTCAGGGTAAGCTGAGTGCCGGGTTCTCCTATGGATTGAGCAGCCATAACTCCAACTGCTTCCCCGATTTCCACCAGTCTCCCCGTTGCGAGGTTTCTGCCATAACATTTCTGACACAGTCCCCGTCTTGCCTCGCAAGTCAATACGGACCTTATTATCACCGATTCTATTCCGCACTCCTCTATCTCAATTGCTTTTTTATCGGTGATCTCTTCACCTGCGAATACGATTACCTTAGATGTTATGGGATTTACCACATCCTCAAGTGCAAATCTACCCTTTATGCGTTCCTGAAGAGGCTGGATAACATCCTCTCCCTCTTTTATAGCTGCAACGCTTCTTCCGCTTACTGCCCCGCAATCTTCCACCGTTATTATAATATCCTGAGCAACATCAACCAACTTTCTCGTGAGATACCCCGCCTGCGATGTTTTAAGTGCGGTATCAGTCAAGCCCTTCCTTGCACCATGCGTTGATATAAAATACTCAAGAACGCTCAAACCCTCTTTTAAATTAGATTTTATTGGGGTCTCTATCGTCTCACCGGCCTCTTTGTGTCTCTGTGGTTTTGTCATAAGTCCACGTAGTCCCGTAATCTGCCTTACCTGGTCTATATTTCCTCTCGCTCCGGATTGCATCATGGTGTAAAGTGGGTTGAACCCATCTTTATCTTTTGAGAGTACTTCGATAGAGGATTTCTCGATCTCTGACACGGTCCTCGACCATATATCAACTACCCTGTTGTATCTCTCCGCCTCTGTGATAACGCCAGCTTCCCTTGCCTTGTTTACCTGTTTAACTTCGTCAGAAGCCTTATTTATCAATTTCTCTTTATTGGCTGGTATTACCATATCATCTATACCTATTGTAGTCCCAGAGATCGTGGCGTATTCAAATCCAGCATCCTTTATCCTGTCAAGGAATCGGACTGCCTCGTAATTTCCCAGTTTTGTTATGGTTTCCTTAATGAGACCCGACAGTACCTTCCTGTCTACAACTTTATTTACAAAATCAATCCCCTCGGGGAGTAACCTTGCAAATAATATCCTTCCGGGCGTGGTTGTAATCGTTTTGTCTGGAAGGCGATATCTTATTCTCGCGTGCAAGTCGCACTTACCAGACTCCAGGGCGTGCTCTATCTCCGCTAAACTGGCAAACGGCTTCCCCTCACCACATGCACCCACACGTTCTTTCGTAAGATAGTATATACCTATAATAATATCCTGCAGGGGCATGGATATTGGTTCACCGTTTGCTGGAGAAAGTATGTTGTTGGCAGAATTCATAAGTCCGAGAGACTCCGCTTGTGCCTCGAGTGAAAGTGGAACATGAACGGCCATTTGATCACCATCGAAGTCTGCATTAAACGGCATACAAACAAGTGGATGGAGTCTTATTGCCTTTCCATCAACGAGCACCGGCATGAATGCTTGTATAGAAAGACGGTGTAGTGTGGGAGCACGATTTAGCAATACCGGATGGTCCTTCACGACCTCTTTGAGTATATCCCATACCTCTTTTGCTCCGCGTTCGAGCAGTTTCCTTGCACTTTTTATACTCTGCGCATAACCACGCTCCGCCAATTGCCTTATGATAAAAGGCTTGAACAATTCAAGAGCCATAACCCTGGGTATACCACACTGATGAATTTTAAGCTCTGGTCCCACTACAATAACGGATCTACCCGAATAATCCACCCTCTTGCCGAGAAGATTTTGACGAAATCTACCTTGTTTACCTTTGAGAGAGTCTGATAAGGATTTCAACGGTCTCTGACCCCTTCCAAGCACGGGACGTTTTCTTCTCGAATTGTCAAGAAGTGCATCAACTGCCTCTTGTAACATCCTCTTCTCGTTGCGGAGAATTATCTCGGGCGCTTTCGCCGCTATCATATTTTTAAGCCTGTTATTTCGAGTTATCACCCTTCTGTACAGATCATTTAAATCGGACGAGGCATATCTTCCTCCTTCAAGTGGAACGAGGGGGCGCAAATCGGGTGGGATTACAGGAAGAATGGTGATTACCATCCATTCGGCAGATATACCTGAACTACGCAGCGCTTCAACAACTTGAAGTCTCCTGAGTATAGATCTTCGCTTATCGGGACTGCTTTCAATTTTCATTAAAGAACGAAGTGAAAGTGACAGGTCTTCTATGTTCACACTTTTCAACAGTTCAAGTATTGCTTCTCCGCCCATTAATGCCGAAAAACCCTCGGGTTCTTTCTCCATGATTTCGTCATATTCACTGGTTGTTACAATATCACCGACTTTGTAAGAAGTGTTTCCCGGAGAAATTACCGCATAAGATTCATAATATATCACCCTTTCGAGCTTCAGAAGTGATTTATCGAGTAACAATCCAATTCGTGATGGTGGTACCTTGTAATACCATATATGTACTACCGGTGTAGCAAGCGCTATATGACCCATTCTCTCTCGTCTCACCTTTGAGAGAGTAACCTCAACGCCACACCTCTCGCAAACTATCTCCTTATTTTTTATACCCTTATACTTACCACAATTGCACTCGTAGTCCTTGACCGGACCAAAAATACGCTCACAAAAAAGCCCGTCTTTTTCTGGTTTCTGTGTGCGGTAATTTATAGTCTCTGGCTTTGTGACTTCACCGTAAGACCATGAAAGTACCGTTTCGGGCGAAGCGAGTTTTATCTTAACGGCATCAAAAGCAATCCCTTTGCCCTTATCATCTACCATATTATTCCTCCTATTTAGGTGATAAATCCTTAAGGATACCACCTATTTTTCTCTTACAAGTTCTATTTCCATACAAAGTCCCGCAAGTTCCTTTAGGAGGACATTAAATGATATCGGAAGTCTGGGTTCTGGCAAGCTCTCTCCTTTTACGAGGGCTTCATACAATTTTTTCCTACCCATAATATCGTCGGATTTCACCGTGAGCATCTCCTGCAAAGTATACGCCGCACCGTAAGACTCTAATGCCCAGACCTCCATTTCCCCAAACCTCTGTCCGCCAAACTGTGCTTTTCCACCCAGAGGTTGCTGTGTGACCAGCGAATAGGAGCCTATAGACCTCGCATGGACTTTGTCCTCCACCATATGGGAGAGTTTCATCATATATATATATCCAACGGTAATCTTATCGTGAAATGGTTTACCCGTTCTGCCGTCGTAAAGAGTAGCCTTACCATCGCTCGGTAAATGTGCCTCTTTCAACATCTCCTCAATTTCTTCTATCTTGGCCCCCTCAAACACGGGACAGGCAACAGAAGTGTTCAGTAATTTTGCCGCCCACCCCAGCTGTGTCTCCAATGTCTGACCAACATTCATTCTGGAGGGAACTCCGAGGGGATTGAGAATCATGTCAACAGGGGTACCATCGGAAAGATATGGCACATCCTCTTCGAAGGCTATCTTTGCAATAGTTCCTTTATTACCGTGTCTGCCCGATAATTTATCACCCACCATTACGCTGCGTACCTGCCCAATATATACCTTTATGACTTTCAACACGCCGGGAGGCAGGTTATCTCCCTCAGATGCATTCTTCACTTCAACTTTCTCCTGCATTTTAATTCTCTTTATTGCCTCATTCTGCTTGTCGTTTAGCTTCTGGATTTTTTCGTATCCATCTTTACTTATACTCTTTTTTATTATACGAATGTTATCCAGAACTTTATCGTCAAGCAGCGGGATCTTTTTGCCTTTCTTTATCTTAATATTTCCCTTCTTGTCTTTTAAATCTGCCAATGCCGTCCTGCCTTTCAGAAGATTTCTCTTTTTGCCATTCACAATTTTCCTGAGCTCTGTAATTTTGCGTTGTGCTCTCAAGTGAACTTCTCTAATTCTATCTTTTATCTCTTCCTTTGTTATTTTGTCGCTGGATCTTCTGGAAAGTACCACGACATCGGTTACAATTCCCGTAACCCCGGGTGATACCCTGAGAGAAGTATCCTTAACATCACGTGCCTTTTCCCCAAATATTGCCCTTATCAGTCTTTCTTCCGGTGTGAGTTCAACCTCACCCTTTGGAGAAACCTTACCGACGAGTATATCATCGGGTTCTACCCTCGCACCTATTCTTATTATACCATTTGCATCAAGATCCTTAACTGCCTGTTCCGACACATTTGGTATTTCTCTCGTTATCTCCTCGGGACCGAGTTTTGTATCTCTGATCTGTACCTCAAATTGCTGAATATGCAAAGAAGTAAAAGTATCTTCTTCGAGCAATTTTTCTGATATAACTATAGCGTCCTCAAAGTTGTAGCCCAACCAGGGCATGAAAGCAACAAGGATATTTTTACCCAGAGCAAGTTCACCTTCCTTTGTGGCAGCGCCGTCAACTATAACATCACCTTTTTTAATCCTGGCGCCAATATTTACCATCGGCATTTGATCAATGCAAGTATCTTGATTTGTTCTCCTGAACTTTGTGAGATCATACATTTCTGGCTCTATAGTGTCACCATCGGGTTCTATCACAATAAGATCGGCATCTAAATATTTCACGACCCCGTCAGTTCTTGCTATTATGGCAGAAGCAGAGTCTCTGGCAACCTTTTCTTCTAATCCCGTTCCCACGATGGGAGGTTCTAAAAAAAGAAGGGGGACTGCCTGCCTTTGCATATTTGACCCCATAAGGGCGCGATTTGCGTCATCGTGTTCCAGGAAGGGTATAAGAGCCGCCGACACGGAAACCAATTGTTTTGGGGATATGTCCATATAATCTACCTTATCCACGGGCACAATTGGGTAGTTGTCCTCCTTTCTCGATAATGCAACCTTTTCAACAAAGCGCCCATCCTTATGCAGAGGCGCATTCGCCTGGGCTATCACATAGGGATCCTCCTCATCTGCCGTGAGGTATTCTATCCTGTCTGTAACCCTGCAATTTACGACCTTTCTATACGGGGTTACTATAAATCCGTATTTGTCGACCTTTGCGTATGTCGAAAGATAAGATATTATGCCTATATTCGGGCCCTCCGGCGTTTCAATTGGGCATATCCTCCCGTAATGAGAATAATGTACATCTCGAACCTCGAGCCCGGCAGTTTTTCTGGTGAGACCTCCAGGTCCAAGCCTTGAAAGCCTGCGCATATGTGATATCTCGGCAAGGAGATTTGTTTGGTCCATAAACTGGCATAGTTGTGAAACCAGAAAGAAACTCATAAGAACATTGGAGAACAGCCTTGTATTTATAAGGTCCATAGGTGTCAGCGTTTCCCGCGAATGAAGCAACATTCGTTCTCTCGCTTGCCAATTAACCCTTCCAATTGCAATCCTAACCTGGTCACTCAGAAGTTCTCCAACCCTCTTTAGGTGTCTGTTCCCAAGATGGTCGATGTCATCAACACCACCCTCTCCCTTCGAAAGATTGAGCATATACTTCACTATATCTATAATATCTTCTACTTGAAGTGTGGTTTCTTCTCTGTTGGCATTTAATTTCTTGTTCATCTTATAGCGTCCGGTATCTGACAGATGGTAATTGCGGCTAAAATAGTTTATTTTTAAGTAAGCCTCTGCCATCTCTGTGCTGCTGGGAGATGTTCCCCTCAGGAGGTAGTAGATCCTGTACAGGGCATCCTTTCTGCTCCTGGTCTTGTCGTCTTTTTTCAGGGTGGATAGAATGATAGAGAGATCATTTGTCCTGGTGCAGGTTACCCTCTCTAAACCAAAAGAAGCAAGGCTGTCTATAAGGTCTTGAGTAAGCTGAGTGCCTGCAAATGCCAGGGTAATACCCGAGTTTGGGTCTGCACAATCTTTGCCCAGGAATCTACCAGAACTCTCCGCAAGGGGTACTTCTTCCATTTCGTACAAAGCAGTGAGTATATCCTCGTTTTTTACAAATCCGAGTGCCTTGAACAGGGTACTCACGGGAAAGCGATGTCTTTTATCGAGGTTAACTAATAATACATCGTTCGCATCAGTGGTGAATTCTATCCAGGAACCATGGTATGGAATAATTTCTCCCTTAAAAACTCTCTTTCCGGTGGGATGAACCGTCTCACTGAAGTATACACCGGGAGCTCTTCTCAATTGATTAACTACTACCTTCTCCACTCCATTGATCACAAATGTTCCTCTATCTGTCATAATTGGGAAGTTACAGAGGTAAACGCACTGTTCCACCAGGTTCTTCGTGTTCCCCTCCTCATCTCTTGAAATGAGTCTAAATGTTACATATAATGGACTGGAATATGTACTACCTCTTTTAATAGCCTCAAGATCACCGAGTTTTGGTTCCTTCACGGTATATTTGACATACTCCAGTGAATACCTATGATGGGGGTCTTCAGTGGGAAACGATTCTCTGAAAATCGCCTCGAGACCACAGTTTTCTCTTTTCTCGGGGGCAATTTCCTTCTGGAGGAATTTCTTAAATGAAGACAGCTGAATTTCTATAAGATTGGGTAAGCTTAGAACAACTTTTATCTTCCCAAAGGACTTCCTCATAAAAAAACCTCCTGATGCTATAAATGAGAAAATAGTTGGAAGTTTGCACATTGGTTCAAGGTGAAGTATGCAACAACCTCCCAACCAATTCAATCACTGCCCATCACAATCTCTATTTTATTTCTATTGTCGCTCCCGCCTCCTCGAGTTTCTTCTTTGTTGCATCAGCCTCTTCCTTCGAGACATTCTCTTTTATAGCCTTCGGTGCAGCTTCAACGAGGTCTTTGGCCTCTTTCAAACCGAGCCCGGTAATTTCGCGAACCTCTTTTATCACCCTTATTTTCTTATCGCCGTAAGAAGAGAGTACAACAGTGAACTCCGTCTGTTCCTCAGCTGGTTTTTCTTCAGCGGCTTGTTGCGTTGTGCCGGGGGCAACTCCCATAACCTGTGGAATCGCTTGAACACCAAACTCCTTCTCGATTTCCTTGACCAGTTCAGAAAGTTCGAGCATATTCATCTTGGAGATGAGTACTATTACCTGGTCTTTTGCAGATTTTTTCGCCTTTGCCATTTTATCTCCTCTCAGCTTGTAAAAAAAACACGAAAATAATAATGAACCCTTTCAACTACATAATGAAAAGGATGCGTACATATAAATTTGGACTCTATGGAGCTCGTAACATACCGTTTAAGACCTTTTGGATATCTGGTCAAGCACCCCCACGAAACCTTGAAGAGGACTACGCAGTGTATTCAGGAGTGTATAGAGGGAATTTGACAGAGAAAAAAGCAATTTCTGCAAGAGTACCTCTCTATTTGGAAGAAGCGCTAATTCCTTTATCTCCTCAGAAGAAATTAGACTACCTTCGATGAAACCACCCTTTACCCTGATCTCTTTCTCCTTACTGAAATCGTTTATAACTTTGGAAGGAAGGATTGGATTTTCATATACATATGAAATGGCAGTTGGACCGTCCAAAAAACAGAGAAGGTTGTTCAACTTGAGTTTCTCCAAGGCAAACTTTGCGACTATATTTTTGACAACTCTGATCTTTATGTTTCCTTTCCTCATCGCAGTCCTCAAGCTTCTCATATCTTGCGCTGATAATCCCGTAAAATCCAGGAAATATATTCCGGTGGCGCTTTCCAATTCTTTACCTAAAATCTCAATAAGCCTCTGTTTTTCTTCCTTTTTCATTCACGCCTCCCATCAAGTAATACCGTACAGAATGTACAGATCACATGAAAACCCATCGTTTTCACCATGTCAATCTACCCATACCAACCACCATAAAGAACACGGATGCGGACTATACAGTAAGCATAATGCCGGGACCCATTGTTGAAGACAGATAGAGAGACTTCATGTATGTCCCTTTAATCTCTTTTGGGGATGCCGACTTAATTGCGGTGATTGCTTCTTTTATATTTGAGATAAGTTTTTCGTCGGGGAATGACACCTTTCCAACTGGCATATGAACAACCCCGGTTTTATCCATTCTGAATTCCATCCTTCCCCTTTTGATTTCGGATACGGTGTTACCAATATCGTTTGTAACAGTCCCCGCCTTTGGATTTGGCATTAATCCCCTCGGTCCAAGTATCTTGCCAAGTTTTGCCACCTCTTTCATAACCGATGGAGTGGCGATACAGGCATCAAACTCAAGCCATCCATCTTGTATTTTATCCATGAACTCGTCAAATCCCGCCCAATTTGCTCCTGCTTCAAGCGCCTCCTCCTGTTTATCTTTGGTCAAAACCAGTACCTTTTTTTCTTTCCCCACTCCATGAGGCATTAAGACCGTTCCCCTTACCATTTGGTCAGATTTACGTGGGTCTACACCCAATTTTACAGCCAGTTCAACTGTCTCGTCAAATTTTGTGGACGCAAGTTTTTTTACTAATTTTACAGCCTCCTCAAGTGTATAAACTTTATTTTTATCTATTTCCTTTCCCATTTCTTTCATTCTCTTTGAAATCTTCATGAAAATCCTCCTTAATCTTCCTCTATCACTAATCCACAGCTTCTCGCTGTCCCCTCTATTATGCGCATCGCCGCTTCATCATCATAACTTGTCAAATCCTCTTTCTTCATTTCCGCTATCTCCCTGAGCTGGGATCTCTTTACTTTCCCGACTTTTTCTCTGTTTGGTTCCCCTGAGCCTTTCGCGACACCGGCTGCCTTCTTCAGGAGCATTGCCGCCGGGGGAGTCTTTAAAATGAAGTCAAAAGATCTATCTCTGTATACAGTCACCACTGCGGGAATTATATATCCTTCCTTTCCCCGGGTTTTATCATTGAACGCCTTGCAAAATGCCCCTATATTGACACCGTGAGGACCCAATGCTGTACCTACCGGTGCGGCGGGAGTGGCATTCCCCGCGGGTATTTGAATCTTAATTTTTGCCTTTATCTTCTTTGCCATAAAACCTCCACGACAAAAATTATCCCGAAATATGTTTCAACCTCACCATGTGTCTATTACATCGGCTCTACCTGAAAGTAACTTAATTCAACGGGCGTGGGTCTGCCAAATATTGTAACCATAATCTTCAATCTCTCGCGGTCTTGATACACTTCTTCAACAACACCCGAAAAATCAGCAAACGGTCCATCCACAATTTTCACAGAACCCCCCTTAATAAATGGCACTTCCTGAATGCCTTCTTTACTCTTTTGTAATCCCAACATGTGTGTGGCCTCAGCCTCACTCACGGGATATGGTCTCCTTCCAAAGCCAGAGAAGGGCATAACACCGGGTACATCCGATACAAGTTTAATTAACTCATCTCTTGGCTCCATCAATAGCAAGATATATCCGGGATATACCTTTTTCTCGACCTTTATTTTTTTTCTCTTACCAACCCTCGGAACGGTTTTAACAGCTATATTTATCTCGTCAATGTATCCTTCAAGCTTGCGTATCTTTGTCTCTCTGAGTATAAACTCTTTAACTTTGTTTTCATAGCCCACATATACATGTAATATAAACCATTGTTTCATCTTATAATCCCCTTTATTCCATTGGCAAACAGGAAGTCTATTAATCCTACGAAAATAGCCATAATTGCGGAAACAACAAGAACCATTACCGTCGATCCCGAAATTTCGTTCCTGGACGGCCAGGATACCTTAAAGAGCTCTGTTTTTACTTCGATGAAGAACCTTTTAATCTTTTGCATTTATCCTCCTGTGAACACGGGCCTGGGAGGATTCGAACCCCCATCCCCTGGATTTGGAGTCCAGCGCTCTCACCAATTAGAGCTACAGGCCCCAGTGCTTCATTATTGAAAAATGTAAAATGAAAATTTCAAAATGCAAAATCAACTACAAACACCAGGTAACCATTCTGCTCTGCCTAAACTTTTCATTTTTCAATTTGCATTTTGCAATGGTCTCTATTTGGTCTCTTTATGTATTGTGTGTTTCCTGCAGAATGGGCAGTATTTTTTGTAACTCAATTTAGCGGGATGGTTCTGCTTATTCTTCGTCGTGGTATAATTCTTTCTACCACATTCACCGCACTCCAAATTTAGCAATATTCTCATAATATTTCCCGTTCAAAAAATGAATTATTCGGAATCAGCCCACGACCGGGATTGAACCGGTGACCTCCTCCTTACCAAGGAGGTGCTCTACCGACTGAGCTACATGGGCATCAGCTATCAGTCTCTTGAATG
>Ga0209121_10001725_pt1 | contig 22890 bp, 20 predicted proteins | sample Cruoilmetagenom3_FD_187292 | JGI IMG/M metagenome (GOLD analysis project Ga0209121, IMG submission 187292) | Oil polluted marine microbial communities from Coal Oil Point, Santa Barbara, California, USA - Sample 3 (SPAdes) (version 2) | ecosystem: Environmental > Aquatic > Marine > Oil seeps ... | reverse complement strand
GTATGGGGCGTTCTTTTTAAAAGATCAATGAAAAATCTTCTTACTATGAAATACAAAGGTGAATACATAGACGCAATAATGTCAAATCACCCAGATAGATTGGTAAAATTCCGTAACGAATTACAAAACTAAAAATTTCTTTTGTTTTCTACCTTTTTTAACAGATATTGAATTTAAAGAAACATTTTCTGTAGATTATTTTCTAATTTTATAGATATGATGATATTTTCTCAAACTTAAACTTATAAATTCTAATCCATGTATTTAGCTCTTCTTGAGTTAATAAATGAAATTCAAACGGGTGACTAAGCGGTAATCCGGCATTTTCTTCAATTTTTGCGATTAACTCTGCTCGTTTCAAGTGCTTTTTAGGGACCTCTGCAATTATCAATATATCTATATCACTCCCAGCAACTAGATCTCCCTTAAGTATACTCCCAAATAAATAAATTTCAGAATCATTTAATATGGTCTTTATACTGCTTTCAATTTTTTTTAAATATTTTTTGTTATTTTTAATCATATCATTCGTTTTTATCATCATATCTAACATTTTCGACAAGATCTTTTACCTCTACTGCAATTTTTAAAGCTTCTTTAGCATCTTCTTTCTCATAATCAAAGCTAAAATATCGAGAGTTTAAATATGCACTTTCGAGAAATATCAAGGTTTTCTATCGTATTTAAAGACCTCATTTTTAGTCAATTGATACGATAATCCAAATAACTTCCTGATTGAATGTGTTTTGGGAACTTCACCACCTTTTTCTAGAATTATAGCTTTTATAAAAAGTTGAACAGATTGTTCTGCCATGAAACAAGTTAAATCCCAATCTTCTTTCTGAAATCTCTCTTTAGCTCCATCCAAAAAATTTCTAGCTCGTTTTAGAAAAAGCTCAATTTCTTCCTTATGCATATATAATAACTTTGTTTTTTAACTATATATGTTTACTTCATATTGAGGTTTATTAGTACTAATTTCAATGATTAAAAAAAAAAGGTGTTTTAGTATCCGTCTTGTACAGCTAAAAAAACTAAGTTTTCAAGAGTTTGGATCCCTCTTATTTCGTCTGCTTTAATAAAAACAAAACCATTTTTTTTAAGGATGACCTCTCCAGCTTCATTTGTAAATATTCCAGAGCCATCTAACACTAAAAAAAATACAGCGTAAGGTTCTGGGTGTGGTTCTATTTCCAATCCCGCCTTTAAGCTAACGCGATTAATATTAAACATTTTTGATTTAATAATCGTCTTTAATAGAGGTTCACCTGATAAAAATTCTAAATCTGACAGAAAATCTTTCATTTTTTTTTCAACACTTCCATTTTATTTTTTTTTCATTTTTTTTGTTTCTGCTAACCTTTTTGGCATTGTTTTTTTATGTAGAAAATAACCTAAAATAAATAATACAACAATCCACATGGTTAACATAATAATATCAACTTGGTACATAAAAAAATTGCTCCCGTCTACGCAAAATCTTAAAAGGTCAGCTAGAAAGGTTATTGGCGAAAAAAAGGATAAAAACAATAGGTTCGAGGGTAAATTCTGAAGAGGAATAAAAATTCCGCTTATAAATAGTAAAGGGAACTTAATAAGATTTATAATTAACATTACATCAGAAGTCCTATCTGTAGGATTTGCTGCAACTAATACCCCCAATAAAGATCCTAAGATTGACATAAGACAAATCCCAAAAAACATTAAAAATATTGTTGTAAGTGAAATAAATACAATTGAAAACATTAAAAAAAAAATAATTGTTATGATTGATGTAATTACTAACGAGTATAGAGTCGAAGCGATGACAATCCCTAATAAAATTTCGTTTAAGGAAATTGGAGAGACTAAAATTCTCTCTAACGATTTTTCACGAGTTTCAATTGGTAAAACAACAGGACTAATTGCTGTAGCAGTGAAAAAAGACGTCATAGATACAATTCCGATAAACACATGATTTATTGATATATCTCTACCGATAACCCAAGAAAGCGTCATAAAGAATGGAAACATTAGACCAAAAATTAAAACGGGACCTCTATTTATGTACAGCATAACATTTTTCTTACTTAATATCCAAATTCTATTTAGAGCATCGCTTATCATTTTTCTAATCCTCCCTTAGAAATTGAATCTTTTTTTATTAGATGGATAAATACTTCTTCCAACGATGTTTCTTTCACTTTAAAATCTGAAATGTTTAAGTTGTTTTCTTTAGAAAAGTTATATAGCATGAATATATCCTTAATATCGTCGTCGCTAGAAAAAACATAATAATTGTCTTCTTCTTTAATGTTATCGAAAATATCCATCAAAGTGTTTTTTTGATTGTTCGATAAAACACCATCAATTTTAAACCGAATAGTTGATGTAGATTTAAATCGTTCGCGAAGGGTATTAGGATCCTCATCAGCAATAATTTTACCTCTATTCATAATCAAAATTCTATCGCAAATGGTTTGTGCTTCTAACATGTCGTGAGTAGTAATTAGGATCGTTTTACCTTCCTTTTTCAATTGAAGAATTCGATTTCTCATTAATTTAACGGAAATTGGATCTAAACCACTTGTAGGCTCGTCAAGAATTAGAATTGATGGCTCGTGAAGTAACGCTAAACAAAAATTAAGACGCTGTTTTAGCCCTTTTGATAACGCTTTTGTTTTAGAATGCATTTTATCGATTAAACCAAATTGTTCTAGCAGTTTTTTCGAACGCTTTTCAACCTTTTCCTTCGGAAAACCATATATACCGCCTGAGAACCTAAGGTTTTGCCATACAGTAAAATCTGAAAAAGCGTTACTAACTTCTGGAACGATTCCAAAATTTATTTTATATTTACTTAGATTTTTCGTTATATCCTCGTTAAAAATTTCAATGTTTGCCTTGTCTTCTAATTTAAAAATACCCGTTAATAATCGAATAGTGGTAGTTTTACCTGCACCATTAGGACCAAGAATCCCTACGATTTCCCCTTCAAAAATTTTAAAAGAAACATCGTTTACAGCGATAAGATCATCAAATCTTTTTACAAGGTTAGAAACTTTAATTGCAATAGGTCTCTTTCCCAATTCTAGTTCTTGGCTAATTTCTTTCGTATTATTATTTTGAAAAGTCATTTTTTTTCTCACAAAATACATATTATTTCTGATTAGATAGCTTTATACATAAAGTAGTTAAAAAAAATTTCTAGCCTAAATTAAATTATGGATTTTACTTTATTAGTTTTAATCGCAATTGCTCTGGCAATGGATGCGTTTGCAATTTCAATCTTTCCATAACTATTACTTTTGAATCTTCAATATTATAATAATCAAAATTTTTTAGGTCCAAAAATTTATTTTAAATTGAATGAAAATTTACCATTAAGTAGCCAAATAAATTGTGATTTTTACTATGTTTGATAAAGACTATTTAGAAAAAATTAAATTAGAAAAAGAAAAATGGGAAGAAAAAATAAAAGGGTCAAAAGAACGCGATGCCAAATTCGTAACCGATTCTGAGATTCCGATAAAAAAGCTATACACTCCATTAGATGTAAAAGGAGATTATTTAGATAAAGTTAATTTTCCTGGACAAGAACCTTATACAAGAGGGGTTTATCCTACCATGTATCGTGGAAAATTATGGACTATGAGGTTATTCTCAGGCCATGGAACTCCAGAAGAGACTAATCTACGATGGAAATATTTGTACGAGAACGGTGAAACAGGGTTCAGTGCTGCTGTTGATGCGCTTACTTTTAACGGAATTGACCCTACTAACTCAGATGCTGCTCCAGAAGTCGGCACATCTGGCGTTCCGCTTTATTGCATTGACAGCCTTTTTGCGCTTACGGAAGATATACCAATAGATAAAATCAGCGTGGCTTTAGTTGTAGAACCATTTACGACTGCTCCTGTGTGTGCGATGTATTTTAACATGGCAAAAATGCGCGGATATGACATAAAAAATTTAATGGGCACAACACAAAATGATATCTTAACGATGACGGTTGGTTATATCCCTTATAAAAACAGTCCACCAAACCACTTATTACGAATAGCATGTGATTTTATTGAATGGACAGTAGCTCAAAAAAATGTTCCAAAATGGCACCCCATTAATTTCACCGGTTATAACTACCGCGAAGGTGGTATAGACGCGGTTCAAGAATTAGGCTTCGTATTTGCGAGTGCCTGTTCCCATATCGATAATCTGCTTGAGCGAGGATGGAAGATTGATGATTTTGTGGGTAGATTGGCCTTTCACTTAGCCGCCCATAAAGATTTTTTTGAAGAGATCGCAAAATATCGAGCAGCTCGGAGAATATGGTATAAATTGATGAAAGACAAATACGGCGTAAAAGACCCAAAAAACCTTGGTTTCCGCTTTCATGTACAAACCGCCGGAAGTTCTTTAACTGCGCAATTACCTCTGATTAACATTGTACGAACAGCAATTCAAGGCTTAGAGGCTAATATAGGTGGATGTCAATCGCTCCACACAAATTCTTACGATGAAGCTATTTGTCTACCTTCAGAGGAAGCCGCCTTAGTTGCGTTAAGAACTCAACAAGTAATCGCAGACGAAACTAGAATAACTAACACAATAGACCCATTAGCAGGGAGTTATTACGTAGAGTGGTTAACTGACGAGGTTGAAGAAAGAGTATGGAAATATATGGACAAAATTCAAAAGGTTGGTTCCATAGATAAGGCTTTATCTTCTGGTTGGCTCTACAAAGAAATGAGAGACGCGTTCCATAAAAGAAGGGTACGCTCCGAAAAAGGGGAAGAAATTACATTAGGTGTCAATAAATACCAAGTTCCTTATGACACAGTCACAGATGTCTTCAGAACGTCGCAAAAGGCCATAGATATTGAGGTTGCTCGGATTAACAAGTTAAAGGCAAGGAGAGACAACGCCAAGTTAGAGAAGATTTTAGACAAACTAAGAAGTGTCTGTGAAAAAGAAGAAAATGTAATGCCTATAATAATGGAAGCTACAAAAGAAGGGGCAACAGTAGGTGAAATATGTGATATTTACAGAGAAATATGGGGTATTTGGGAACCTCCATTAGCAATTTAACTGAGGTGTTAAATATGAGTGAGAAAAAGATTAGAGTATTAATGTCTAAACCCGGAATTGATGGGCACTGGAGGGGGGGTATCGTAGTATCAAGAGCTATAAGAGATGCAGGCATGGAACTCATTTTCGGAGGTTTTCAGAACGCAAAACAGATCGTAGAATCAGCAATTCAGGAGGATGTTGATGTGCTTGGTTTATCCATACACAGCGGGGCTCATTTCGCATATACAAAACAAGTGATTGATCTTTTAAAGGAAAAGGGAGTGTTCAACGACATTCTCATCTTAGTAGGAGGCGTTATTCCCGCTCAAGATTTTACAAAATTAAAAGAGATGGGCGTAGCAAACATTTATGGACCAGGCAGCATGACAAATGACATTGTTGAGTTTATTAAAACTCATCTCAAAAAATAAAAAAGACATGTTTTATTTTTTTATCTAATTAATATTTCATATTCAAAATTTATCTGAGGATGTATCTTATTGACGAATGATGATATTATAGAATCTTTAGTTAACAGAGTTAAAAAGAAAGATAAAATTGCTTTAGCCAGATTAATAACGATTGTTGAAAACGAACCTGAGAAGGCTACTAAGATTTTCAAGCATTTTGAAAACATAAATCACGACTCTTATATTATTGGACTTACAGGTTCTCCTGGCGTTGGAAAGAGCACTTTAACCGGGGCAATAGCTCAAAAAATGTTAGACGAAGGAAAAACTATAGGTATTATTTCTGTAGATCCAACGTCTCCTTTTAGTGGAGGTGCTTTTTTAGGGGATAGAGTTAGAATGACTAATATCTGCTTACATCCTAACGTTTTCATGCGTAGTCTTGCATCAAGAGGGTATCAAGGAGGAATTTCAAGAGCAGTTTTTGACATTAGCATGCTATACGAAGCTTTTGGCATGGATATAATCATTATTGAAACTGTTGGCGTCGGACAAGCTGAATTCGATGTGTACAATTTAGTATATACCGTTGTTGTAATTTTAGTTCCTGGTTATGGAGATGTTATTCAAATGCAAAAAGCAGGGATTATTGAAATAGGAGATATTTACGATGTTAACAAAAAAGATTTAGGAGGAGAAGACATAGCAGTACAAATTGAAATGATGCTCGACGATACGATATTTCAGAGCGGGTATCGGCCCCCAGTTGTATTGACTGATGCAATAAGTGGCGAGGGTATAGACGAACTTCTCCAATGTATTTGGGATCATAAAGAACATGTTGAACTTTCAGGAAATATCAACGAAAAGAAAAAAAATCGATTTTCTTACAAAATCAAGGAACTTCTTTTTACTAAAGTCGAAAAGCTTATCATGGAAAATTTTGTAGACGAAAACGAAGTAACTAATATTGTAAAAAGCGCTTTGGAAGACGGTAAATTCAACATCTATAGCTCTATTCATAAAATTTTTGATAAAATAACTTTAGAAATAAAAAAAAATAGTTAAATTTTAAATTCTTTTTTGGATACCCCGGGACTTATGTAGCTTTGTTAAAAGCATATTTTTATTCTCTTTTAACTAATATAAAATAATTATAATAAAAATAATGAAAGATTATGAATAAAATGGTTGTTATTGAAACTAAATCTGGTAAAATCCAAGGTTATAAGGAAAAAGGATTAGATATATTTAAAGGAGTTCCTTATGGAGAGCCTCCTATAGGCGATCTACGATTCTCTCCTCCCGTTGCAAAAAGAAATTGGGATGATATACTTGATACTACTAAATATGGTTCTTGTGCTTTTCAAGGATATACTCAGCTCGAAGAACTTACTGGCAAACTTAAACCCGAAAGTGAGGATTGTTTAACTCTTAATATTTGGACACCCGCCGCAGATAATAACAAACGCCCAGTAATGTTCTGGATACATGGTGGTGCTTTTATTATGGGAAGCGGGATCGACCCTATGTATAATGGTTCAACCTTAGCACAGCGTGGGGATATTGTAGTGGTTACTATTAATTATCGGTTAGGAGCTTTAGGTTATCTATATATTCCTGGCGTTACTGCCAATGTAGGACAACTTGATCAAATATTAGCTCTAGAATGGGTCCAGGAGAATATCGAATTATTTGGTGGTGATCCCTCTAATGTTACGATTTTTGGTGAATCTGCTGGAGGTTATGCTGTTGTTGCATTACCCGCAATCCCCGCTGCTAAAGGACTTTTCCACCGTGTTATTGCTCAAAGTGCCCCTGCTATTGATCCAAAGGTAACCAAGAAACCTACAAAACGATTAATGCGTATGTTAGGAATTCAAAAAGGAGATCTTAATGCTTTGCGTGAAATATCACCCGAAAAAATTATTGAAGCACAAAACAAGCTTCTTGCAGAAGACCCTACCAATCTCCTTGCTTTTCGACCTTTAATTGATGGTGATACACTACCCATACATCCGTTAAAAGCGTTTCAAAACGGTAATTTTGGGAATATTGAATTTATGATAGGCACTAATCTGGATGAGGCTAAGTTGTTTACAGCTCTTAGTCCGGAAATAAGCAAAATGGGTGACGCTGATGGGGAAAAACTCCTAGTCGGATTTTTAAGCAGATTAGGCATTGATATGAATAAGAGCAAAGTAATGATCGATACTTACAGAAAAGCGAGGGAAAGTGAATTTTCCACAGAACCTAAAGAGATAATGAACGCTATTATCACGGATTATGTTTTTCGTATTTCAACGATAAAATTGCTTGAGGCGCAGAGTACGCATCAGAAAAATACCTACAATTACTTATTTACTTGGCCATCCCCCGCATTCGACGGAAAGTTAGGAGCTTGTCACGCTCTTGAAATACCATTCGTTTTTAACACGCTCGATGCCCCAGGAATGGCAGATTTTGCCGGTAAAAATCCTGAAACTGAAGCCATTAGCAAAAAAATAATGGATGCTTGGATTGCATTTGCTCGTACTGGAAATCCTAACCACGATGGCATTCCTAAATGGACCCCTTACGATATTGAAAAAAGATCGACGATGCTAATAGGTAAAGAATTTGAAGTAGCTGAAAAATTTCTCGATAAAGAACGAGCTGCTTGGGATGATATTATTTAGTGTATTTAGAGATCTAACTTTTTTTTTTATTCTTTTTTAAGCCATTCTTTAATTGCTACCTTGACAGAACGACGCATTTCTAACGAATAGTCTGCTCCTAGCTTAGCAAGATAGAGATTTTGCCCCAGATTTTGCGCATCTTTTATATGCGTCCTTCCCTTTTCATCTTTAAGCATATCAGTAAAATTCTGTTTGCTTAACCTTGAATATTTGTTGGTAAAATGGATAAATTTTTGAGGAAAGCGTGAAGTAAGCGGTATTTTATTTTTATCTCCTTTTGGGTATCCAAAACACAATAGTGTTATGGGAAATACCCATCGGGGAAGATCGAACATCTCTCGATGAGTTTCATAGTTTTCCATAATATCTCCGATATAACACGACCCAATACCTAAAGCTTCAGCGATAATAACAGCGTTTTGAGCCGCGATCAATGCGTCGCAACAAGCGAGAAGCAAGTCAGATTCTTGCGGTGTTTGAAAATCTTTGCCCATTTCTTGGCACAATTCTTTTACTTTACAAACCTTAAAATAATCCCACCAGCGTTGCATATCTGCTAAAAACAATAGAACTAGCGGCGCTTTCGCGATATGTGGTTGGTTATCACAGGTTATTACTAATCTATCCTTTAATTTTTGGTCGGTTACTTGTAAGATGGAATAAAACATCATATTTCCTGCCGTAGGTGCCCTCATTGCGCCTTGAACGATTGCATCAATCTCGTCTTGAGTTAGTGGTTTTGGATCATATGTGCGAATCGTTCTTCTATTCTTAATTAGCTCTATAATATGATTTTTTTGTTCTTTTTCATCCATAAGAAATTCACTTTAAATAATGGAAATTTAATTTAATAAAATTATTAATTTAGTAATTACACAAAAAAATATAAAAAATCCTCCCTTATCAATTTAAATACTAAGTATTTAGAATAGAATGTAATACTTAAAGTCATTCTGTGAATTAAAAAAAAAAGAAGAGGTGAATTTTTGAAATTATATGCTAAAATACTGGTTGCAATAATCGGAGTCGTTCTGATAATTTATGGTATTTATCAGATTATGCAAGGATTTGAAATGATTGGTTAATCTACATCAAATCCCTTACAAGTATTTTTTTTAGATTTTTTTATGGGTTTTTTATAGATTATACGATTAAAGTGCCAATCACATTCTCATTTTTAATTTAAAGTTTTAAATATTAAGTCATCTAAATTATAATTATAAGATAAAATTTCAATCTGTGAAAAGTTGCTTTAACTTGAAAAGGAAAACTTGTTATTTAATTGCTACAATCTATTTATTCCTCAATCTTTTTTTATTTATTTTTTATACAGATCCAGAGATTATTCCTATAGAATTAGATTATGGGTTTGGAAAGTATCCTACTATATTTCGGTTCAACTCGTGGATAGGATTATTTATTATACTTCTTTCTAATTTCTATATTTTTATATTCGAAATTCAAAAAGCCATTCTTGTCGGAATTATTGGTAATGTTTTTCACATTATTATTATCATTAATATAGCTGTAAGTTTGGATTTCTAGTTATTTATATTGTGGCTCTTATAATCTTTTTTAATTTAGATATACCTTTTCAGGCGATGTTTCCTGTAATAGGAATCATAATCGGAGCGACTTTAGGTTCATTCTTTTTAATCTTATTTTTGAACCGAGTACTTTACAAAACGAATCCAGAAAATATTAAAAAGTATTTTGAAATCAGAAATGATGGTATCGTTATACTCAAGGATTTTAAAAGCGGTAATGAAATAAATAGGATAAATCTTTTACCAATTGAGAGAAAAATAGCAGAAGTACTGCCTAAAAAATCTTATGAATTCTGTCCAAATTGTGGATCTCAAATAAAAACATATACTGGTTTTTGTCAAAGTTGCGGAAAAAATCTCAAAGTTTAACTTTTTAATCTTTTTTCATATTTTTTTAAAGGTTTTAATAAATAGTTACTACAAGCCATTCAATCATTAAATTAAGAACAAGTTTTAGCTACCTTATGAGTAGCTCATCTTATCTCGTGTAAAACTGGAGCACGATATGATGGAGACATACCATGGGTATCAGATAATATTAACTTGTTTTTTAAATTAAAGTTTAAACATTTTGATTTTCCAAGGTCTAATTCTTAGTTCATTAGACTCTAATAATGAAATTTCATTGTAATTAAAATCAAGTTCTTTTAATTGATTTTTTATTAATTCTCCGTCTAATTGGATATTTACTTCTTTATTACTTGGATTAAAGAGTCTTAAATATGAGCTATTTTCACGGCGCCATAAATTTATAACAGATATAGAAGGTTTAACAGAAAGGAAAGAATCACTGATTTTATTTAATTCAAATTTTCCATCAAAATCAATTCCCAATAATTTAAAATAAAACGAATTCACATAAAACAAGGGAGATTTTGAATCCGTCTCATCTGTAATAGATATTGCAAATTCAAATTTTCCTTTTGTAAATAATAAGTTCCGAGTTTCAAAATTTTCTCGATTTATAATAAATTTTTGACTATTTTTCTGAATAAATATTATTCCTTGCTTGTATCCTTTTAACCACAGAAAATCTAAAGTCTGAATTTTCGATCTTTTCGTCTCTTCAATTCCAAAGGGATAATTAATAAAAGTATTTTCAATTTTAAATTTTGGTGTGAGAATGACTTCTTTTAATGAATTAGAATCAATAAAAAATTCAAGTCTATTCACTTCATTATATTGAATTATTTTAATTTTGAATTTATAATTCTTAGTCTCTCCTATTATTACATACTCTTTTTCAACATTATCCATATATTCTTCTTTTAAAAGTAATTCATAATTTAGACTGGATTGAAATTTTAATTCATAAACTATAGAATTCTTATATTTGATTTCAATTGTTTTTAAGTCCTCTAAAATCTTTAATTCATACAGGAACGAAGGCTCTATTATTGGTTTTTCGATATTTTTTTCCATAAATGTATAGATCTTATATCCAAATCCCGGGATATCTGAAATGAATTTTAAAGTAGAATCACGATAATAATAATCAATTCTTTTCTCTTGTTCAAAGAGATCTCTATTTGTTCGGTTATCTAATTTTAATTGTACTGAAATTAAGTCTTTTCTTGAATATGGAGTTGGATTAAAAACTAAAATGTTTTTTGAGGTTTCATTTAAATCCTGTTTTTCTTTATAAAATTCTTCTGATAAATGTTTAAGTGAATTTTTAATAAAATAATTACATTGTTTTTGAATATCTGCATGAATTTGGAAACAAAGTTCAGAAATGGAGATATTGCTTTCTGTAATATTTAATTTATCAAATTCTTCTTTATTTAATTGAGCTTGAGAATAATCACCAGATCGTATGAAAGGTACAGCATAGCAGTCATGAGCTTGCGTTAATAATAATTTTTTCCATAATTCTTCTAAAAATGAATCATTAGATTCTCTATTAAAAAGCCCTAGAGTACAATTTAATATTTCTGATGTAATAATGCTAATCTCAGAATTCTTATTTTGAAGGAACAAATTAGAAGCAATAAAAATAAAATCTCCGATTAAAAAGTCGTCTCGATGATATTTATATTCTCCCTCTTTATCAATTAACTGAAAGAATTCTGAAAATAGTAGAAATTTACCAAAGATTTCCGAAAATTGAGAGACTCGCCAAATTTCTTCTTGATAGGGTTGAGGTATAATATAATCTTCAAATGAAGAATACACAATATAATCCATAAAAGGACGGGCAACAGCTTGAAACAATAGATTTGGTATCTCTTTAAAAAATGTGCCGTGCCAGTATTCTCCATTAAATACTCCAGATTGGTCTATAATTGCATCGATTTTTGTATTATCTAAACCTACCCAACTAATGCTTGCTGAATTAGAGGTGGGATTTACACCCATTAACCGAGTTCTTAATGAACCCCACATAATATTAAACATTCTTAAGATTTGAGGTATTTGGGGGTGAATTGAGCTTTCTGAACAATAATAAATGTTTGAACTTAACCCTAACTTCTTTAAATTCTTCAATCCATACTCAAATTGCTTGATATTAGATTCAGAACCTATAATTAAATTATAAGGTTGAGAATATGTAGGATTTATTATTTCAAATTTCCCAAGATTGAATAACCTTAAAAATTCAGAAAATTTATCAGAAGAGTTCCGACTTAGCCACTCCAAACAACATATAGCAATTTCAAGGCTATAAGGCATATTTGTTTCAATAGCTAATTGCATTTTCTTTAATAGAATATCTATGGCATAATCTGGAGAATCAAATTCACAGAACCCAATATCATTAATAATTACTCCGCCATGAGCTCCTGTAACAAAAAAAGTATTGATACGGTGTTCGCGTTTTACTAGTAAACTTAACTTTTTTAAAACGCTATGGTATTGTTTTTTTTTCTTCTCATTATCTTCAATTCCTAAAGATTTTAAAGAAATTGCTTTTCTCTTAATCTCACTAAAGTTAACTTTGTACGTTCTAATTATATTTTTTCCTATAAATTCTTCAATTAAATCAATAACCTTGATTAACGCTAAAATATCATCAGAATTTATAATTAATTTAGTATCCTTCATTGGGGAAAAGTTATTTGATTAAATATTAAAATCCTTTAATTTTATTGAATATGTTTATGGTAAAGGTTTTTCTTTTTCGATATCTGCGGGGTCACGTCCTTTTTCTAATTGTTCAAACCACCATTTATCAGTAGAAATCATTTCTTTTGCTTTCTTCAAAACCTCTTCAATCTTATCATATTTAACTATTACCACACCATTAATATCACCAAATACTAAATCTCCGGGATTGATAATTCTTTTACCGCAAGTTATTGGTGTCATTACAGAATCCATATCAACTACCATCCTGGTACGAATTGAAGAACAAATTAGACCTTTAGCGAAAATTGGAAACTTCAAAGCTATTACTTGAGCCATATCTCTTACTGGTCCATCAACAAGACCACCCCTAAAGCCTAAACCTTGAAGAATTCTGCTAGTACTCTGGCCTAAACCCGCGGCGATCATTTGATCAGACATATTAACGCACATGATTGGGAATTTTGGGACTTTCTTGATAAATTTGACCATGCGAGCAATGATGTCTCTATCAAGCGGATCATCAGATAAAACCATTTTCATGGTTCCGGCGAAGCCAACCATTCTAGCTCCAGCCCACATTGGTCTTATTCCCGCATCAAGAAAACCGGGCTCATATCCTAGCTCATCTATAGCATCTGATACGGCACATGTATATAATTTTGAATATTCGTTTAAAATTGATTCCATTTTTTCTTTTTTCATGATTTCCACATATTAAAGATTTATTAATAATGAATGTTAGAAAATATTCTAATAATGATATTAATTTGATCTAACCTCATATATAATTAATAGTTAATTCTAAAAAAATGAAAAAATATGACTGATGAAGAAATTGACCTGAAAAAAAGAAGCAATAGTATTTTTGAAAGTGTTAAAGATACTCCCTTTAAATTTGTAGCACTGGGGATAATTAAAGGATTAGGGCTTGAGGAAAAAGATATTCATGAAAAACCCTTTATTGGTGTTGTTAATACATGGAATGAGTTAAATCCTGGACATAAACACTTAAGAAATCTTGCAGAAGCAGTTAAATACGGCATAATTGAGGCAGGTGGTATTCCATTTGAATTCTGTACGGTTGCTCCCTGTGATGGTTGGGCGAATGGTAATATAGGAATGCGTTTTATACTACCCCAACGAGAGATTATCGCAGATTCTATTGAAGCCATGGTGGAAGCACATCGATTAGATGCAATGGTTACCTTATCCAGTTGTGACAAAATTAATCCAGCAATTTTAATGGCTGCTATAAGATTAGATATCCCTACTATTTGTGTTCCTGGGGGCCCAAATTTATATGAGATACGATTTATGCCAGACTATAAAGGAATTGAACAAAGTAATTATGGAGATTTTATTCATAAATTAAATTGTATAACTTGTGCTACATATGGAGCTTGTGAATTAATGGGAACCGCTAACACAATTCAATGCTTAATGGAAGCTTTTGGAATGACATTACCCAATGCCGCTACTATTCCAGCAACAACAAGAATGAAATACATAATAGCTAAAAATTCGGGAAGACAAATAATGGAGTTATTAAAAAAAGGGATAACTCCTTCTCAAATAATGACGAAGAATTCTTTAGAGAATGCGATAATGGTTGATGTAGCAATAGGGGGCTCAACTAATTCAACTCTACATCTTCCAGCAATCGCTAATGAAATGGGAATAGAACTTGATTTAGAACTATTCAATGAATATAGCAAAAAAATCCCAACAATCGTGAATGTATCACCTTCTGGAGATTATGGGATCGTAGATTTATATAAAGCAGGGGGGATCCCTGCAGTCTTAAGAAGATTAAAGGATTTTCTTCACTTGGATTGTTTGACTGTTTCGGGAAACACAATGGAAAAGCAAATTCGAGGAATAAAAATATTAGATGAGGATGTCATTCGTCCATTAGATAACCCGGTTTACCTCGAGGGCGGAACAATAATATTAAAAGGAAATTTAGCGCCAGATGGAGCTGTTGTAAAACAATCTGCTATTAAGGACCAAAACATGTTGCAATTTATGGGTTCGGCAATATGTTTTAATTCTGAACAAGGAGTTATTGATGCTTTAACTTCGAATAAAATATCAAACGGTTCAGTTATTATAATTAGATATGAAGGCCCAAAAGGTGGTCCTGGTATGCCAGAATTATTAGCCGTAACAGCAAATCTAATGTTACGTCGTAAACTAGATAAAGTTGCTTTAATTACTGACGGACGCTTTTCAGGTGCTACATCAGGTCCATGCATAGGACATGTGAGTCCCGAAGCATATATGGGAGGCCCCATTGCTATTGTTAAAGATGGAGATATGATTATTATCGATATACCTAATAGAAAACTTGATATTAACATTTCTGACGAAGAAATTGAGCAAAGATTTAGCAATTGGAAGCCACTCGAAAGAGAGATTAAAAGTAAAGTCTTGTTAAAATATAAAAAATTAGTTACTTCCGCATCTAAAGGAGCAATATTCAAATTATAAAAACAAAATCCTTACACTTTTTTTTATTTCTAAACAATTTCGAAAAATAAAAGAAAAAAAAATTTAACTTGACTGTTCAATTATAGCTCTCTTTTTTTCATGAATTTCTTTCAGTTTTTCCTTGATGTTAGCTAAATGTTCACCATGTAAAGGATATTTCCACATCGCTAAAATAATAACTGTTAGAGCTATCATAGGAAATACAAAAGCTAAGAATTTTAATCCTAAAATTTGCCCAGCGGTAATCATTGAAACTTCAGGTTCGTAAATTTTCCATCCAACATTAGAAAACACAAGGCTAATTGAGAGAAAAACAAAAATATAACCTACTCTCAAGAAAAAGATATAATTACCGAAAAAACTTGCATCTCTTCTAATTCCAGTTTTCAGCTCATCCTCATCAATAATATCGGAAACAATTAAATCCTTAGAATAAAGCGATCCTCCTAAACCTATACCAACAAAGAAAAATACGATGAATGAAAGAATAATATCTAAATCAAATATTAATGGGAATAATGTAACCATCCAGAACGCAGAAGAAATCATCCACATTTTTCTTACTCCGAGTTTTATTGCCAATCGTTTCCATATAAATGTAATAGATAAAGCTGCAGAGAAAAAAGCTAAACCCAATAAGAGTGAGATAACTATTCCTTTCTGTTTTAATACATATTTTCCATATAGAGGTATGATTGTTGGGAGAATTGTATCAACGAAAAAATCACCAATAAAAGCAGGTATCGCCCATCTAAAGGATTTACTTTTCATAGCAGTTTTAAATGAAGTAAAGAAACCTAAGATTTCCTTATGATCTTGCTGGAACTCTGGTCTTTCTCTTGGTGTAAACTTCAAAAAGAGTAAACCGACTATTATTATGATAACTGATAAAGTAACTCCAAAAACGGCATATTCATTGACATAAATGGGATTTGAATAGTCTTCAATAAAAAACCCTGGAAGAAGAAACGCAAAAATTAATCCAACAATTGCAAACACTTGTCGGATATTGTTAGCTTTCATCCGACTTTCTTTAGTAATAAATACTTCTGGAAGCATGGAAGTGAGATTGATGTCGTAGGTAGTGTAGCAGAATTCGAAGAGTATAATAATAACTACAAAATATATGAAGTTAATAGTAACATCTGTAACTCCATACGAAGAAGGTGGAAAAAACAGAAAAAACATTACAGTAGCTAACGGAATTAAAAAAAACATGATATAAGGTCTTCGACGACCCCATCTTGTATGAGTTCTGTCACTTAGAAAACCCATTAAAGGGTCGTTGAACGCATTCCATACTGACCATATGATAAATCCAATTGTAATTAAATCTAATGGAATTCTTACTACCGTGAAATAGAATGTAAATATTAAAAAGGTAAACGCTTGGTACGATGTTATGAGAGATATCTGTCCAAAACTATAACCTACTGCTTTTTTTGTAGAATAATCGCTAGAAAAATCATTTTTCATTATAAACACATTTTTAAAAATTAAGTTATAATATGTTATTGGATGACCCTATTAAAAAAGGTTTAAGATTTTAAAATAGGAAAAATTAATAATGATTAGTATACAATTCCGTCAATTTTTCCTTATACTGTATCCCTTTTTTATCCCCAAATCTAAGATTGTAATATTCTTCAACCATAATTTCAATTTTTTCAATTTTATTCTTCGTAGGACCTTTTTCCAAAGGATGTTGTAATCTAGGTGGAATTTTATTGTCTTTTCGCTTAATTTCGCACTTGATATTAAAGAACCTTTTTAATTTGAAAATTATTTCTAGAACTGTTAAAAGGTCTTGAAGATGAAAAAGAATACCGTATGAATAATAAATAGAATCTAATATCAAATTACCAATTTTATCAATGATTTGCGAATCTGAAGATATTGTTTTCTAATTCTTAAATTTTAAGAGAAAATACTGAATAGAAAAAAAAGTTATTAAATTATTTTTTCTTGCATTATCTCTCTTTTGGTAATTGGTTACTACTTGGGAAAATTCCAATTTTAGGGTTTTTTCCATAGATTTTTTCTAAATCATGCACTAAATCTTGAAAATTAGTATGGAAGATTGTAGAGTCAGGATAAAAATGCAATACATCTTTTCTATTAATATTTTGAGAAAATATGCAAAAATTCTTCTTTTTCAATATCCCCTTAAATATAATTGTATCTCCCCAATTTTTATACAGTTTCCCACCGGTTTCTCCTAACAGGGAATGAAATCCTCTCCCTTCGCTAGCCGCAGTTAAAATTACAATCGCGCCTTCTCGTTTAATGAACCTTTTTGATTTTAAAAAGAAATTTAAACCTTTTAAAGCTTGAGATAATTCCGTATCTTCAGGGTATAGGTTAAAGAAACCTATATCCAGATTTAAATCGGATGGTAGATTCGTCGAGTATACTTTTTTTGCTAAATCTATAGCTTTTCGGTGTGCTTTAATAAAATCCCCTACAAAAATCCCCCCTATCTTTCTTTTCATTGTAGGTATAATATTTATAGAAAAATCTAGTCCAGCTTTTTTACATGTATCTTCAATATCTTTCCTTAACTCCGTTATAAATCCTAAACCAATTCCTATTCCCCTTACTCCTGCTTCATGATTTGCCTCAAGGGTCTGAATTCCACTCAAACCTGGAAGAATTACTTTAGCCCCTCCTCCATATCCTGCCAAAGGATGTGGTATTACGGAACCAATCGCAATCTTTACTTCAGCATTATAATAAGTTTTGTTTAAATATATTGGTGTAGCCTTGTATGATTCTCCGATGTAAACAAGATTTTCATAGGGGTGGTGGTTTTCTATTTTTATTTTGTCAATGATTTTTAGCCCTACTTTCTTGATTGAATCCTGTCTATTCATGGGTCGATGAGCACCCAGAGCATATATTAAAGTTATGTTATCGTTTGTTATACCAGCCATGTTTAATTGTTTTAAAACTATTTCTAAAATATTTTCTGCTTGAATTGGTCTTGATATGTCTTCAACCGCAATTACCGCATTACTTTTCCCTTTCGCAATTTCTTGAATTGTGGATGTTCCAATAGGATTACTGAAAGCATTTTTAATGTCTTCTTGTGATACTTCAGTAGTATCTTGCATCTTATAGATATTAACATCCCAAGTGTCTGGAAATTCAAGTTGTAATTCTGTATCCTCATACCAAGCTGCCCAAGGAATCTTAAATTTCTGTACCATATATAAACCTCACATAAAAGTTCTAACAATTTTAATAAAAGGCTTTCATAAAAATTTAGATATACTCTTCGATATTTAAAGATTTTAATTTCTCTTTCGTAGGTTTTCCAGTTTCATCCCATCCTCTGAAGATATAATACTCCTCTAACATTAAATCAATGTTTAAAACTTTATTCCGTGCTCGGCCATTTGATAAAGGTGTTTTTAACTTTATTGGGATTCTATCGTCTTTTTTTGTAATTCCACATTGAATATTAAATAATCTTTTCAAGTTGAAAATTCTTTCTCCAATTTCCATGAGTTCAGATAAGGTCAATGATATACCTGTTAAATAATAAATTGTCTTAATTAACAAATCAAAAAGATTCTCAACTATTTGAGAACCCGAGGATATTGTTTGACGGCAAATCCCTAACGAATTGTTTATTTCTGAAAGATTCTGAGAAATAGCAACATCCCTAGCAAATTTAGGATCATCAATCGTTCTCAATCGAATTGGGATTCCTTCGTTTATCTTCAATTTTTTATTAAACCCAGTGAACCCAGAATACATATCGTTACCGAATCCTCTTAAATGACATGCCCCTCTATTAGATGTGGCATATTGTAAACCTAAAGCAAAATTAGCTCTTGGTTCGTGCATAGGAAGATCTAATCCTTTAATTTCTGCTGTTAATTGATTAGAACCCTTTCCAATTATTTTAGAAGCCACTCTGGTTCCTTGACTTAGTATTTTACCTATACCCTCATTATTACAAATTAATTTAGTTAGTTTTACAATTGCCTCTGAGTCACCCCATTCTAAGGAAAAACCAATATCATCTTTAGTTAATATTCCCTTTTCATAGCAATTTAAGGCAAATGCAACTGTACAGCCTGTAGAAATAGTATCAATTCCCCATTTATTACAATAATCATTTATGTATGCTATAGATTCAACATCTGAGTTTAAGCACATTGATCCAAATGCAGCTGTAGTTTCATACTCCGTTCCCGCAGCGTTTTCAATTTTATAAGGGCCTTCCTTTATCTCAATTTCCCGACCACAACTAAATGGACATTGATAACAAGGTCTTAATTTTACTAACATTTTTTCAGCTACTACAGCTCCAGATATTTCGTTAACACCCTTCCATTTCCCTAATGATCCCCAATTCTGATGGGGGACATCTGCAAAAACTTCAAAATATTCAATTGCGTTTGTTCCAATTTCTCTCAAAGTGGCTGCCATAGCTGATTTGCTAAAATCTTTCAATAATTTTCTTGTTATTTCTTTAAATTTACTCCCGTTATAATATTCTGTTTTTTTCGTACTTTTTACTGCTATGGCTTTTAATTTTTTGGATCCCATAATTGCGCCCATCCCACCTCTTCCCACTGCTCTACCATGATCATTCATTATGGAAGCCATTGGTATCTTTTTCTCTCCAGCGGGACCAATACAAGCAACTTTAAATTGTTTACCTAATTTAGATTGAATTTTTTGAATTGTTGCTTTTGTGTCTAAACCCCAAAGTTCAGAAGCATCTTTTAATTGATAGTTATCATCGTCAATTATTAAATAAACGGGTTGTTCAGCTTTATTCCTAAATATTAACCCATTAAATATTGGTCTTAATTCTGCTCCAAAAAATCCACCAGAAGCGCCTTCTCCATGAATGTTAGTTAACGGTGATCTAGCAGATACAGAAAAAAATGCAGAGCAAGGGTAGGATGTTCCTGTTAGCAATCCAGTCATAAATATTAACGGGTTTTTAGCATCATAAGGATCGATATTAAAGATTTTCTCATTCATTAGAAAGTGAATTGCAAAGCCCGGTCCTCCCAAAAATTTTTTAACTAATTGCTCGTTATAGAATATTTCTTTAAACGATTGATTCATCAAATCTATTTCTAAAATCTTACCAAATTCTTCTTTTTCCATGAAGAATAAACCTTTAAAAATTGTTCAAATTCTTTATTCATATTTAATTTAAGAGATAATAAAATTATTCTTTTTTTGCTACATTAATTTTTAATAAGTGAAATAAAGAAGTGGAAATAATTTTATCCCTTCTTTTTCTACATAAGAAAAACTTTTTATCATATATAGAAATGTTCTAAAAGTGCACCTCAAACCTTTTTTAAGCTAACTTCTTCTTGATTTTTAGTATTTAATTATAAATTAAGCCATTAAAAAGAAGAAATATAATGATTTTTAGTAGTGTTTTAGATAAAATTAAAGCTGCTGCATTGACTTTTATAGCTATTATGATTCCGTATTTCCAGTATGTCCCGTGTGCATCTATATGGTTCGGAATAATGAGTATGCCTTTGATCTCTTATTTTCTAACTTTTTTAAGATTCCCAGATATGATTGTATTTGATTTTAAATTCTTTTTTGGATATCCTGGGACTTGTTTTGTATTGTTGGGGGGAATTTTATTTATATATTCTCTAACTTTTCAAATAATTAATCGAAAGGGATTAATTCAAAAGGGACCATATAAGTATTTAAGGCACCCACAATATCTTGGAATAATTATTATGACTTTTGGTCTTACTATGATATGCTTAAATACAAGTCCTGTATTTCCATTTATAGATGAACCAAGTAATAAGCAAATATGGGTTGTATCTATTTGGCTTATTGAAGTGTTAGCTTATTTAATGTTAGCTGAAATTGAAGATTTATACTTAAAATCGAAATATAAAGGATCCTATTTAGAATACAAAAATACGGTGGCTTTTATGATTCCTTTTTTGAAACTTAAAAAAAAAGATAAACTAAAAAGGATAAGTTCATAAAACTGGTTGTAAATTTTACAATATATGTAATCAAGGGAAAATGTGAAAATTATGAGTAATTTTGATAAAAAAATAAAACATACGAAAATATCTTTTTTTTTTACCTTAGGATTTGTACTTATACTTGTCATTCTTCTATCATTCGTTAATTATCAATTATGTAAATCAGTTGTATTAAGTTATGGTTTAGAAGATAACATTATCAAATGGGCATTTATAGCATTTATTTCTGTTCTGATTTTAGGCTTAATATCGGCTTTTCTTTCACTAACAGTTAAAGAATATAAGATTTTTTTCAAAAGAAAGGATTTTTCAACTAAAGGACACCACATCTTATCTTACGACGATATTTTTGAAAATGAAAATCGTAAAAAAATAATTACCAAGATTCTTCAAGAACCAGGCATTCATAATAATGAACTCCTTCGTCAATGTGATTTGCAAAAAGGACAATTACAATGGCATCTATATGTTTTAATGCAATATGGAATTATAAAAAAGGAAAATGTAGGACAGTTTAGCGTTTATTTTCCTATAAAGATGGCCATAGATCCAAATCAATACTCCCGATTACTTATTGGAAAATCTAAAACTTCTTTAAAAGTATTGGATTTAATTGAAAAGAACCCTGGAATTAATTCCAGTACAATTGCTCTTCAACTCTTTTTAAATCGAAGTACAGTGAAGTATCACATTGATAAATTAAAAAAAAAGGATTTGGTTTTATTTAAACCTAAAGGACGTAAAATTGAATTATTTCCTAACAAACATTTTAGCTAAAGATAGTCTTAATTAATTTTTGGGATAATTTAACGGTTATAATTTTATTTTTTGAATTTTTATTTTTATTTTTGACTTAAAAAGTATATTTTTATGATCTTACAACTTTTACAATATAATTATAATAAAAATAATGAAAGACTATGAATAAAACGGTTATTATTAAAACTAAAGCTGGAAAAATACAGGGTTATAAGGAAAACGGAATAGAAATATTTAAAGGGATTCCTTATGCAGAACCTCCTATAAATGATTTGCGATTTTCTCCTCCCGTTGCAAAAAAACAATGGGATGGCGTATTAGATGCTACTGAATATGGGCATTGTGCGTACCAAGGATATACTCAACTTGAAGATTATACTGGTAAACTTCAACCTGAAAGTGAAGATTGTTTAAATCTTAATATTTGGACACCTAGCGTAGATAATAAGAAGCGCCCAGTAATGTTCTGGATTCATGGAGGTGCATTTGTTATGGGAGGCGGGATTGGCCCCATGTGTGACGGTTCAGCCTTAGCCCGGCGTGGTGATGTTGTGATAGTTACTATTAATTATCGGTTAGGCGCTTTAGGTTATTTGTATATTCCCGGCGTTACAGCCAATGTTGGACACCTCGATCAAATCCTAGCACTTAAATGGGTTCAAGATAATATTGAATTATTTGGTGGTGATCCCGCAAATGTTACAATTTTTGGTGAGTCTGCTGGGGGTTATTCGGTAGTTGCTTTAGCCGCTATGCCCGTTGCTAAAGGTCTTTTTCGCCGTGTTATTGCCCAAAGTACTCCCGCAATTGACTCAAAGGTAACAAAGAAACCTTCAAAAAATTTGATGCGCATGCTCGGTGTTGAAAAGGGAGATCTTAACGCATTACG
>Ga0209121_10001724_pt1 | contig 22893 bp, 20 predicted proteins | sample Cruoilmetagenom3_FD_187292 | JGI IMG/M metagenome (GOLD analysis project Ga0209121, IMG submission 187292) | Oil polluted marine microbial communities from Coal Oil Point, Santa Barbara, California, USA - Sample 3 (SPAdes) (version 2) | ecosystem: Environmental > Aquatic > Marine > Oil seeps ... | reverse complement strand
GGCGTCAGCTCCGTACTCAACTCCTCATGTAGCCCTTCTACACTGCGGGTTTCCGTGCGGTGCTTCCTTGCTCTCGAATAAAAATTCTAATTTTTAGAGGTGCCCTTAAGTTGTTGGCAAGGACATTGAGGTGCTTTAAGTGATCACCGCGTTAGTGACCATTCATGACGTGATGCCTGAAAACCGACGCGCGGTGATGCATTTATTGAATGAACTGCAAAAACGTGTGCCGACACTTAAACCGGCTCAAATTACCTTGCTGGTTGTGCCGGGTAAAAATTGGAGCGATGAAGACTTGCTATGGCTTGAATGTTTGCAGAGGCAGGGTTATCCATTTGCAGGCCATGGTTGGAATCACACCGCACTAAAATCAAAAACCTTTTATCATCATATCCATAGTTTGCTGTTGTCACGAGATGCTGCTGAACACCTGTCTCAGCCATCAAAGAATCTGCAAACACTTGTTCAGTGCTGTTATGAGTGGTTTCCGAATCATGGCTTTTATGAACCCTTGCTTTATGTTCCTCCTGCATGGGCGTCCGGTCGTTTAACCTTGGAGAACTGGCAGGCACTTCCTTTTAAATATCTTGAAACTTTGGGTGGTGTGAGGAATATAGACAGCGGTAAATATTATTCTCTTCCTTTATGTGGTTATGAGGCCGATACGTTGATGCGTTCTTTTTTTCTAAGAGGTTTTAATGGATATAATAAGCTGCAGGCTGAGCGTAGAGGAGAACCGCTGAGAATAGGCCTGCACCCCAGTGATTATAAATACTATCTTTCAGATAAAATATTTGAAGATTTACGTCAGGTGGATCATTTTATTAGTTACGATAGCTCTTATAGCCTAGTGGGCTAGTTTTGTTTTTTAGGGCTGTGGGAAGGGTTTCTTGGGAGCTTATATTGTTATGCACTTCGGATTTGAATCCTCCAAGAATTTCGTGGCTCTGTGTAATAAATTAGGCTGCTTCAGAAATTTTACGTACATCAACTTTAGGCTGGTTATTGATCTCATCCAACCAACGAACCAGTGTGATCTTGCCGTCAAAATCTTCAACTAGGGCGGTGCAGCTTTCTACCCAATCCCCAGTATTAAGATATTGGATGTCGTCAATCATATCAATTTGCGCATGATGAATATGTCCACACACCACGCCATCCACATTTTCAGCGCGGGCTGCATTCGCAAGGATGTTTTCATATTGACTGATAAAATTAACGGCATTCTTCACCTTGTATTTCAGATAAGATGAAATTGACCAGTAGGGTTTTCCTAATTTTTTTCTCAGTAGGTTTAGCCAATGATTTACCTCCAATAGGTAGTCGTATGCGTGACAACCTACGTGCGCGAGCAGAGGGTTGCATTTAATGACACTGTCAAACTCATCACCATGCATTACCATTAGTTTTTTGCCGTCAGCGGTGTGATGTATAACGCGGTTTTTAATTTTTATATTGCCAAATGTAAGACCGTTATACTGTCTGAATATCTCGTCATGATTTCCGGGGATGTAAATCACCTCTACGCCCCGCTTGGCTAAGCCTAAAATAGTGCGGGCTATATTATTATGGCTTTGTGGCCAATATAAACCGCGCTTCATATTCCACACATCAATGATGTCACCAACAAGATAGAGTCGTTCGCAGGACAGAGAGTGGAGGAAGTCGGAGAGCGCTTCAGCCTGACAGCCTTTGAAGCCGAGATGAATGTCAGAGATCCAGACGGTACGACCATCAATTTTTTTCATGGCTTATCTACTTGTATTGAAAAGTGAATATCAATCAATACAAGAAAATATAGGCTCTGTTTCTTACAGGCAGGTTAACCTTATATGAATAAAATATTTAAGTATAAGTGTTGGTTTGTCTGGTTATAGGTGCCCTATAGGTATTGCGCTCTGTTTTCGCTAGTGGCAATGCTTTTTTTGTAAGTCGCCTCTGAATTTTATATGTCATCTTTTGAGCAGAGCTGTTTTGGGTGAATGAGTTCGCGCGCTTGAATGAACGGGTCGGGATAAAGCAGACTATTATTTCTAAATGTTTTTATTGAGAGTGTTTTATCTATGGCGAATAACACGCGAAATAAATTCGGGTCACAAGCCCCTGACATAAAAAACATCGATGCGGCTGGTGTTAGCTGGTCAAAAGAACTGGATTGGATTGAGGTGGGTGGTGGAGTCGGTGGTTTAACCTCTGCTATTACCGTCCATAAGCCCGGTCTTCAAACGCTGCAGACCTTTAATAAAGATTGTCTTTCGCACAAGGATACTGAACTTAAGCGTGGTGATAGCGCTTATGATAACTACTTCGGTGATGTCAGTATTCCGAATCCTAATTTGGCAACTATCGAAAAAGCACCGTTTTATGCGGTAACACTTTTCCCTGGTGGTATCGGCACCCAAGGTGGCTTGGTCACCAATGAGCATGCACAGGTGTTCAGTAATGAGGGTGATAGTGTGGAAGGCTTATATGTCACGGGTAACACCATAGCGAGCGTGATGGGGCGCTCTTACCCAGGGGCAGGTTCTACCATAGGGCCTTCCATGACGTTTGCTTATGTGGCAGCAATGCACGCAGCTAGGTAGGGTTAATTACTTCAGCTTAGACTGAGGGTTTTGACAGGGCTCAGTGGCTATTGACCTCTGTCAAAATTAACGCAATAAATAATACAAATGCGAATAATTATTATTTATACTTTCTCGGTATGCACTTCTACCTTGCCCGAGGATGTAATATGCCGAGCTTTACGCGCCTTTTCTCTTCCTTATTATTCGTTCTGTTTTCGCTTGGCTCTATTTGCAGTGCGTTTGCAGAAGAGGTTTGGGTTTACTCTTCCCGCAAAGAGCACCTGATTAAGCCGCTTTTCGATCAGTACCAGAAAGAAACCGGTGTCAGTGTTCGCTATATCACTGATAAAGCGCCGCCTTTAATGGCACGTATCAAAGCAGAAGGAAAAAATACCAAGGCGGACCTGTTTATGACCGTTGATGCGGGTAATTTATGGCAGGCCGCTAATTTGGGTATTCTGGCGCCATTAAAGTCTCCAATTCTCGAAACGAACGTGCCTTCTCATTTGCGTGATGCTGAAGGGCGATGGGCTGGCTTGTCTATTCGGGCTCGCACCATTGTCTATTCCACTGAGAGAGTCCAGGCCAGTGAGTTACAGACTTATGAATCGCTGGCCGAACCGCAGTGGAAAGGTCGCTTGTGTTTGCGTACCTCCAAAAAGGTTTACAACCAGTCTCTCGTTGCCACTATGATGGAGCATTTGGGTGAGGAGAAAGCGCAAAGCATCGTTTCCGCCTGGGTGACAAACCTTGCAACCCCCGTATTTGCAAACGATACCAAGTTGATGGAGGCAATATTGGCGGGCCAGTGTGATGTGGGTATCGTCAATACCTATTACTTTGGTCGCCTGCAAAAAGCACGGCCAGATATCCCTCTAGCACTTTTCTGGCCTAATCAGCAGGGGCGTGGTGTGCACGTGAATATCTCCGGGGCAGGGGTGACGCGCTACGCCAAGCATCCGCAAGCCGCACAGAAATTGCTTGAATGGCTGTCATCCAGTTCTGCGCAATCTGCCTTTGCCGGGCTCAACATGGAATATCCGGTTAATGCCCATGTTAAACCTTCCGAGGAAGTGTCTGCCTGGGGAGAATTTAAAGCGGATCTAATCGATGTTGACGTGGCGGGGCGTAATCAAGCCAAAGCCATTATGTTAATGGATCGCGCCGGGTATCGATGACTTTTAATCCGCCGCGCACTTTATCCAATTGACGAGCCGTATATTGAACATCTTGCCCGCGCAATTTTTTAGAATGGATCGCTCTTTGTTAGCGGCCTTATTTCTATTGGCTGCGGCGGGCAGTGTTTTACTGCCGCTAAGCGTGTTGGGTTTAAGTTGGATGGAGGTGGATAAGGAGATATGGGCCCACCTTCTGGATACGGTCTTGTCTTCTTTGTTGGTCAATACCCTGGTTTTACTGTTGGGCGTGGGCGTTATTGTGTCCCTGCTTGGAGTGAGTCTCGCGTGGCTAACGGCCGTATGCGATTTTCCTGGGCGAAAATTTTTTGATTGGGCCCTAATGCTTCCTTTGGCGATGCCCACTTATGTGATTGCCTTTGTAGTGTTGGGGCTGCTCGATTACAGCGGGCCGCTGCAAAGTGCTTTGCGCGATGTTTTTGGTTCGTCCTTTGTTTTACCAGAAATTCGAAGTGCCGCAGGGCTTGTCCTCGTTCTCAGTCTGGTGCTTTATCCTTACGTTTATATGCTCGCTCGCAGTGCTTTTTTATCTCAGGGGCGAGGTTTGCTCGATGCGGCCAGAGTTCTGGGTCTTGGGCCTTGGATGGGTTTTTATAAAGTCGCTTTACCCATGGCCAGGCCTGCTATTGCTGGCGGTGTGGCCCTGGCGTTGATGGAAACACTGGCAGATTTCGGGGCGGTCTCCGTGTTTAATTACGACACCTTTACCACCGCGATTTATAAAACCTGGTACGGCTTTTTTAACATCCATGCCGCAGGACAGCTGGCTTCTTTATTACTTTTGTTTGTGGTGGTGGCCCTGTGGTTGGAGCGTCGCTCCCGTGGGGAGGCCCGTTATCATCAAGGGGGGCAAAAGTATCGTATTCAGTTAACAGGCTGGCAGGCTTGGATAGCAACGCTGTTTTGTATATTGGTGCTGAGTTGTGCATTTGTTATACCGGTGGCGAAACTTTTGTCATGGGTGGCACAAAACCATCTGGGTGATCTGGATATGCGTTATGTCAATTTACTGGGTCATTCCCTTGGGCTGGCTGCTGTGGCGGGCTGCGTGACAGTCAGTATCGCCTTTTTTCTGGCATTAATTAAAAGAAGCTACGCCTGGCCCCTGGTTTCCCCATTGGTGCAATGGGCCACATTGGGTTATGCCTTGCCGGGCTCTATTCTGGCGGTTGGCATTATGCTGAGCTTTGCTTTTATTGATAATGGCCTGACTAAGCTGTACACGCTAATGGGAATCGAGTCAGGTTTATATCTGGTGGGAGGTGTTCTGGCCTTAATTTTGGCTTATGTGGTGCGCTTTATGGCGGTGGCCTTTGGTGCGATTGACAGTGGTTTTGAGCAGATTCGGCCCTCCGTTATCGAGGCTGCACGAAGTTTAGGTGCCAGCTGGCAGCAGTTACTTGGGCGGGTTTATCTACCCATGCTCACCCCTGGTTTATTGACCGCAATGCTATTGGTGTTTGTGGATGTGATGAAAGAAATGCCTGCCACCCTTTTACTCAGGCCTTTCGGTTGGGACACATTAGCGGTAAGGGTGTACGAAATGACATCTGAAGGGGAGTGGGAGCGAGCCGCACTTCCGGGTATCACGCTAGTGTTGGCAGGCTTAATTCCCGTGTTACTGCTAGTCAGGCGCTCAGCCAGGTAAGGTGGAGTTTGGTGTCAGCAGAAGTTCGCTTTTTTATGCGTGATAGAGTCTGAAATTTGACTGGCTTTGCACGCCACGCTGTGTTCGAATGTTGCCGTAAATCGTTCGAAGGGATATTGGATGGAGCCACGGAGTGGCTAATAATTATAAAATTATAAAGTTATAGAACTAGGAGAAATAGGAATGCTGTATTTTCCAAAAAAAATAAAAAACTGCTTCTGCGGGCTCGTTGTAATTCTTTTGGCTACTGGCTCAGTGACGGCCCAGGCAGCTGCTAATTTGATTGGTGATCTTTCTGAAACCAGAGAGATGCAAGTGATGATTATAAAGGGTGCGAAGCTGCCCTCTCTTCTCGGGAAAACATCTGACAACTATTCCATTATGGCGGTATCTGGCGATGCGCTCGTTGCGATCCCTTTTCAGTTTGATGACTGGAATGAACGCGGCTTCCCGTTCGTACCGGGTGGTACTTTGAAGGTTGATGGCCAAGAAGGCATCTTTGAAGACAAAGACGAGTTGGTTTTTATGTTGCGAGACACCGGGCCTCAGGCCGACAAAGCGTTGAAGGCCGCAGTGGAAGGCAAAATCATCAGCGAGCTGGCCTTCAAAGAAAATGGCGTAGAGCGCTATGTCTATGTTGTCGAAGGAAATGCCCAGCGTAGTGATAAAAGCTATACCCACTATGATATGAAAACCGGTTTGATAAAAACATCAAAGTATAGCCAGCAGGTGGATCCCGATAACCTACTGTCGTGGTCGGACATGTATTACGAAGGCTACCACGGTGGTAAAAAGACCATTCTGGATACAATGAAGCTACGTGTTAAAGCGAAACTGGGCTTTATTAAAGCAACCATTAACAATAACCTGATTCCTAACGAAGTGAGTGCTGTTAAAAACGGCCCGGTGCGTAGCCTGATTGCACTGGATGCATCGATTTCTATTCTTGGTGTTGGTTTGGCCGACGCAGGGGCCAGTGTGACAGTGACCGATCAAACTCTTCAATTTCCCGTCTATCTAACTATTCCTAGAGCGGCTGCTATCTTAAGTGATTTAGTATTAGAGGTTTCCCTGGATTTTCATGATATGGACGGTGTGCCTTCACGTTCAGAATTAGGTCCTAAAGAGCCTGTTTACGCAGGGGATAAAACCAAGGGAGCGAACCCTGAAGACATGAAAGTTGATCTTGAGCATGGCTGGTTGTCACTTAGCAGTGGAGAAAAGTGGGACATTATTGCGTTTTTTAGTGGCAAGGAAGGCTTTAAGCCAACGCTTGATGCTATCTACAAAGACAGCCGTTTTGATGAAAAAGCGGATACACCCGAACGTTTTGAAGGCTCGCACCCTCATCTTGGCTATAAAATAAATGATATTGTTTACGGCCAGGAAATCGTAATCGGGATTGACCTTTATTATGATGATGCTTTCTGGGAGAAAGATGGCTTGGAGAGTGCTGTTGAGCAGTTGCGCAACCCAATGCCGATGACTGTGACCGCTCAGTAAGGACAGCTGTCCCGTAAGGCGGTGATAAGTTAAAGCGGAATAAACATCATTGTAAAAGGCGGCCTAGGGCCGCCTTTTTATTGCTCCACTTTTATTAACAAGCTTCTCTGCTGCAGAACTGTTCATTACGCTGTTCTCGCGGTAAAATGCGCGGCTTCGATTTCGATAGATAATACCTTTCTTATAGCACTATGCCTTCGGGCACCTTTAGGATGCTTATGGGCAAAACGACTGTTTTATATGAGCAACATGTTGCTGCTGGCGCAAAAATAGTGGACTTTTCTGGCTGGGATATGCCTATTCACTACGGTTCCCAGCTTAAAGAACACAGCGCAGTTAGAGAAGGTGCGGGAGTGTTTGATGTTTCCCATATGACCATCGTGGATGTAAAGGGTGTTGAAGCAAGGTCATTCCTGCAGTATCTGCTTGCTAATGATGTTGCCAAACTGAAGGAAAGAGGCAAAGCGCTATACACTGCCATGCTGAATGAACAGGGTGGCGTTATTGATGACCTTATCGCTTATAACATGGGTGACTACTACCGCTTAGTGGTTAACTGCGGAACACGCGAGAAAGATTTAGCCTGGATGCAAAAACAAGCACAGGGCTTCTCTGTGACACTGGAAGAGCAGCCCGAGCTGGCAATTTTGGCGGTGCAAGGCCCCCAGGCAATTGCAGCAGTATGCGGGCTAAGCTCCCCTGAGCGTCAAGCCGCAATACAAGCATTGAAAGTATTTCAAGGGATAGAGGAAGGTGACTGGTTTATAGCCCGCACCGGTTATACCGGCGAAGATGGTCTGGAAATAATGCTTCCCAACGCTGAAGCGGGCGCATTTTGGCAGGCTTTGCTTGAGAGTGGTGTTGCCCCTATAGGCCTTGGTGCACGGGATACCCTGAGGCTTGAGGCCGGGATGAACCTCTACGGTGCCGATATGGATGAAACCGTCAGCCCCTTAGCAGCGAATATGGCTTGGACTATTGCTTGGCAGCCAGAGAGTCGTGACTTTATTGGCCGCGAAGCTCTAAGCAAAGAAAAATCCAGTGGTGTAAAAGAAAAGCTTTTTGGCTTGGTGCTAGAAGGTCGTGGTGTCTTGCGCGGACACCAAAAGGTGCTAGTCTCCGGGCTTGGGGAAGGTGAAATTACCAGCGGTAGCTTTTCGCCGACTCTCGGGTACTCCATAGCTCTGGCGCGGCTTCCTGCTGAAACCGGCGACCAGGCAGAGGTGGATATTCGGGGCAAGCTGTTGGCAGTGAAGGTGGTGCGACCTCCTTTTGTTCGCAATGGACAGCAGTGCTTCTAGCGGCGTGATGTTTCATCGGCGCTAGGCCGACAAGAAGATAAGACTCAATATTAAGGTGAATCAAAATGAGTGAATTACCAGCGGAACTTAAATATCTTAGCAGTCATGAATGGGTCAGGGTGGAAGGTGATGTTGCCACTATCGGGATCAGTGACCATGCCCAGGAAGCTATGGGTGATCTGGTTTATGTGGAACTACCCGATGTGGGAGCTGATCTGCACGCCAATGATGAAGCCGGTGTGGTGGAATCGGTGAAGGCGGCTTCCGATATTTATACCCCCGTTAGCGGCACTGTTTTTGCCGTGAATGAAAATTTGGAAGATGCGCCGGAACTGGTGAACCAGGACCCTTACCACGACGGTTGGCTTTTTCAAATAAAGTTTAGTGATCCTGCTGAGCTGAGTGACATTCTTTCTGCTGCGGACTATCAGGCGCAACTAGACGCCGAAGAAGATTAGTCTTCGTCCTGCAATTATTCGGTTGAAGATCCGTCGCGCCATTAGATGACTTGATGTGCGAAAGGTTTTGAAGCCACATGCCGTGAAGATGGTATGTGGCTTTTTGGTTTTAAGAGATAGCCTCCCCCCACGGTTTATTCGCTCTGTTGTTAGATAGATTAAAGAGGTAAAGCAATGCCCTATATTCCCCATACTGACGATGAAGTCAAAGAAATGCTCGATATCATTGGTGTAAGCAGCATCGAGCAATTGTTTGATGAGATTCCGGTTTCCATTAAAGCGGGTGAACTACAAGCGGTTCCTGAGGGAGCCAGCGAAATGGTGGTGCATAGGGACATGGCTGAGCGCGCCGCAAAAGATAGTGGGGCGCTGTGTTTTATTGGTGCGGGAGCCTACGAGCATCATATCCCGGCCGCCGTATGGGATGTGGCTGCCCGGGGTGAATTTATGACGGCGTACACACCCTATCAGGCGGAAGCCAGCCAAGGCACATTGCAGGTGATATACGAGTACCAGTCGATGATGGCTCACTTGACGGCAATGGATGTATCCAATGCGTCGCTTTACGATGGTGCATCAGGTTTGGCGGAGGCCGTACTAATGGCCATTCGGGCAAATCGAAAGTCTAAGTCACGCCGTGTTTTGATGCCCAGTAACGTGCACCCGCTTTACCGGGAAACCAGTGAGTCCATCGTTAAAAGTCAGAATATCGAACTGGTGGATGTGGCTTTTGACGAAGAGACGGGGCAGACCCGCCTCGATGCACTGCAGGCCCACGAAGATGAGGATTTTGCCGCGCTGGTGATAGCGCAGCCTAATTTTTTTGGTGTTCTTGAAGATGTGGACGCATTGACAGATTGGGCGCATGCACAGGGTATGTTGGTGATTGCAGTGTGTAATCCCACCTCGTTGGCACTGTTAACCCCGCCAGGGGAGTGGGGAGAAAAAGGTGCGGATATCGCAGTTGGCGAAGGTCAGCCTCTGGGAATTCCCTTGGCTTCTGGCGGCCCCTACTTTGGTTATATGTGTTGTAAGCAAGCGATCGTTCGGCAGATGCCGGGGCGAATTATTGGTCGTACCGTAGATCAGGAGGGTCGAGAAGGTTTTGTCCTAACTCTTCAAGCTCGCGAGCAGCATATTCGACGCTCTAAAGCCACTTCCAACATCTGTACCAATCAGGGCTGGGCGGTAACCGCTTCAACGATTTATATGAGCTTGTTGGGGCATCACGGCTTATATCAGGTGGCGTTATCTAGCCATCAAAACCTGCAAAAGTTAAAGCAGGCAATCGCTCAGACAGAAGGAGCAGCCTTGCGTTTTTCTACGCCGGGTTTCCACGAATTGGTGGTGGAGCTCAATCAGCCTGCCAAACAGGTGCTGGAGAAAATGGCTGGAATGGGGGTTTTGGGTGGTTACGAACTGGCGGCAGACTACGGATGGGATAATTCTTTCTTAGTCTGTGTCACGGAAACAAAAACCGATGCGGATATTGCTCGCTTTGCAGAGGCCTTGGCCTTTGCACTATCGGCGCAAGCAAGTGAAGTAGTTGTCGGGAGCAAAAGATAACATGTTGATATTTGAACAGAGCCGTCACGGCCGTCGAGCAACTGCACAGAACGTCACGACACAAGAGGATATTAAATCAGAAATTCCTTCTTCTTTGCTTCGAAAAAAAGCGGCTGATCTTCCGGAAGTTTCGGAAATGCAGGTGGTGCGTCACTATACACAGCTATCGCGTAAGAACTTTTCCATCGATACGAATTTTTACCCCCTTGGTTCTTGCACAATGAAATATAACCCGCGGGGAGCCCATAAGGCAGCAAGTTTACCGGGTTTTCAGCAGCGGCATCCTCTCGCTCCTGAAAGCCATAGTCAGGGTTTGCTGTCTTGTTTTTACGAGCTGCAGGAAATCCTTAAGGATGTGACGGGTATGAAAGGCGTTTCCCTCACGCCGATGGCCGGAGCTCAGGGGGAGTTCGCCGGTGTCGCGATGATTCGTGCGTACCATGAGGCGCGTGATGATAATGAGCGTACGGAAATTTTGATTCCCAGTGCGGCCCATGGCACAAACCCCGCTACGGCGGTGATGTGTGGTTATAAAGTGAAAGAGCTGCCTGTAAACAGTGAGGGTGATGTAGACCTTGATGCCTTAAAGGCCGCAGTTGGGCCGCAAACTGCGGGCCTTATGATGACCAACCCATCTACCTGTGGCGTTTTTGAGCGCCAAATTGAAGAGATTTCCAAAACGGTACACGATGCAGGCGGTTTGTTGTATTACGATGGCGCAAATCTGAATGCCATTCTCGGAAAAGTAAAACCGGGAGATATGGGCTTTGACGTTCTGCATATGAACTTACACAAAACCTTTGCCACCCCTCACGGTGGTGGTGGCCCCGGCGCCGGGCCAATTGGTGTGGGTGAGCGTTTATTGCCCTACATGCCAAGTCCCGTGGTGGGTATGGAAGAAAGTGGCGGTGAAAAAAATTATCATTGGTTGGATAAGGACGATATTCCTCAGACCATTGGCCGTCTTTCTGCTTTTATGGGAAATGCTGGTGTTCTATTGCGCGCCTATTTTTACGCACGTACTTTAGGCCGTGATGGTATGCATCGTGTTGGAGAATACGCCACACTGAATGCCAACTATATGGCTATTCAGCTTGAGAAAGCGGGTTTTCAGCTTGCGTATCCAGAGCGACGCGCAACCCATGAGTTTATCGTGACGCTGAGTCGGCAGGCGAAAGAGCTCAATGTGACCGCCATGGACTTTGCGAAACGCCTGCTTGACTACGGTGTACATGCCCCCACCACCTACTTTCCACTGCTCATCCCTGAATGCCTGCTGATTGAGCCCACCGAAACAGAAACGAAGGCGGAACTGGATAACTTTATTAACGCGATGGCCGCCATTCAGCAGGAAGCGGAAACGGACGGCGATATGGTCAGGGCGGCACCCTACACCCAGCCTGTAAACCGGCTTGATGACGTGAAGGCGGCCAGGGAGCTGGATCTGGTGTGGGAAAATAACAAAACGTAAAGAGGCTGGCTGACGTAAGCAAAGAGTGGGCTAGGCTATCCGGCGAGTTCGAGAATATTGTCCTTAAGCGTCTCGAAGTCGTAGTGGCTTAGCCCCATATATTCCAGGATTTCTTCGCCGTAATTCTCCCACTCGATGTTTTTTGCCGATTTACCGCCCAGTTTTTTGTGGCTTTCGTTAATCTCTAGTGCCATTTTAGAATGGCTAATAATGTTTTTCTGTGGCTGAGAAGGAATCTGTATACCCTGGAGGCTCTCGTTTAACTGCTCCTGTGAAAGGGGTTGGGGCGTAAGGTGTATGACTTTTTACTCAGTACGTGAGAGAACTGAGCCACATGAAGTGGCTCGTCTAATTCGTAGTCGCGGGATAAAAGTAGGTGACCTATTAGGCAACTTTTTTGGTATTTTGTTTGTGTGAAAGATCGATTAACTGGTCTTCAAGTTCAAATCTCAGAGCAACTGCTTCACCAAGCTTTGAAAGGTCTCGCGTGAGGCTGGAGATGACTTGAACAAGGTGCTCTGGTTCAGCATCGTACTTGTCGTTAAATTCAAGTGCGATCTCTGTGGTAATTTCAATCTTGTGGTAGATGTGTTGAAGCTGGCTTTGGTCGAGGCTAAATGCTTGGGCTTCCAATTGAAGCTCTTGATAGATCTCAAAATGGCCTTTTGAAACGTAGTCTACGAGCTGTTCACAGAAGGCTTGCAGTTTGCGATAGCTGGGGGAGCTGGACTTGCTGTAGGCTTTTACGCCACTTAAATCACAGTAGCTGCTAATGAGTGCTTGTCGCTCCTCAAGCCAGCGTACAATGTGACTATCGACAGTTTCCCAAATTTCGTTAGCTGGTTTTTCCATATTTAGCATGATTAGTTTTCCTTCTGGTTTGTCTAACCCGTTTATATTAGAGGCGTCTGTGGCACTCATTTTCCTGAATTGATATGCAGGAACTTTGTCGCTGGCTCATATTTGTCAGCACTAGGCTTCAAGATAGACAAAAAAAGGTTTCACATCAAAGTAGATTATTATCTAAGAAAATGAAGGAACTAGATATTAGGTAATATGCTGCCTATAGGTACAGCATATTAATAAAGCAATAAAAAAGCCGCTCTAAGCGGCTTTTTTAGAATTTCGTCAAAAATACTTACTGGGTTGTTTCCTTTAAGTGGCAAACCTTTGTGTAAAAGAATTGGAATACGGCAAAGAGAATAAAGCTAACAAAAACAAGCAAAGTTGCCTCTGGTAGGGTCAGCCCAAGAAAACGCCAGCTAATTGACGCACACTCCCCCGAACCGTTAAAAACAATTTGAAACACATCTACCATGGGGAAGGCTTCGAGCAGGTAGTTCAGCCCAGGCCCACAGGCAGGGACTTCATCAGGAGGGAGGTGTTGCAACCAAGAATGCCTTGCGGCAATAGCGACGCCAGTGCCCGATGCAATGATCGCAAGCACGGAATAGATGCGCTGCCCAATGATTTTTGGGTTATGAGCAAAGGCAGTAAGAAAAATAAGGGCGGTTGCTATCATTGCTACCCGCTGAAATACGCAAAGTGGGCAGGGTTCTAAACCATCGACGTGTTCTAAGTACAGAGCAAATGCCATGGCACCTACTGCGGCAAAAAATGCCAAGCAGTTACAGGAGCGGCAACTAAGAGCTTTCATTTTTAATCCTCATCTAACATCAATAATGACATTAAGATAATTTTAACTCGGTGACAAGCTTTCTAAGGGACGAAGTGTAAGGAAGGATTCTGTAATTGTAACTATGCTTACAGTTCATTATCCCGCTAGGTTTAACCTAAAAACCTCAGTTGGATCACGAAAGTCTGTACAAGCCCTTGACGCATCTAGAAAATTTTAAAAAGTTCTCATCACCAATAAGGTGAACACGAATTTTTAAAATTCCCTATTCACGCCAATATCTTGCACATCTTTTTCGCGCCCAACTGAGGTTTCTAGGTTTAAGGTTTGTTTGGGGCGGGGTGCTAGCTGGAGGATAGATATGCGACAAATAGTTGTTCTTTTGGGGTGTTTTTTTGTTTTTGTCACTATTGCTATGGCGGAAGAAGAAAAAGTAAGCACCTCTTATCTGGAGGTTAAACCGTCCATTGTCACCAATTATGGTGGGGTGGGGAAATTGCGTTATTTCAAGTCGGATATATCCCTGCGTATTGTAAGCTCGGATAAAGAAAGAGTGGTGTGGCATTTACCCTATATTCGCAGTGAGTTGGTTTCCTTGTTTAGTCGGCAGGATGAGGCGGCACTCACAACCAGGGAGGGTAAAGAGGGGCTTCGGCAGCAGGCTTTAGAAGCGGTTCAGAAAGTGTTGCAGGAGGAAGAGGGGGCTCCTATGATTGAGGATTTGCTCTTTACCAACTTTATAATTCAGAAGTAATGCAAAGGCTGAGCGGAATACCCGGCCTGCCATGGCAGTTAAGAGCTCCATTCCTGCTACGTATTAAGATAGTTGTGTAAGTAAGTCTCGAAGGGTGGTTCATTCTGTTGTTCCAGCAGATCTTGCTGGTCGAGTGAAGTCTTTGCCAATTGCTCGAAATACGCCTGATCTCCGGGCTTAAGTTTTTTTGCTCGAAAGGCCTTGGCACTCTGGGCTGCCCTGTCGATGGCGAAATCAAAAAAATTGATGTTCTCCTCCTCTAGTATTCTCAAAATTCTTGAGGAGGGTGTTAACTCAAGGTTTTCCAGCTTTTGATGTTGGGCTTTCAGGGCAGAGCGGTACAACTCGCCATTATCATGGGCCTGGTCGAGCAGTTCAGCGATACCCTCCAGCTCTGGCCAGATTCCTTTCGCCCAGCTTGTGATAGAACTTTGTTTTCCGTTAAGTAGGAAGTTTGCCTGCGGATTTCGACCTTCCAGGACGACCTGTTGGTTGTTTGCCTTAATGTCTTTCAGTTCTTGTGCATCAAAAGGGGGGCTGGGATGCAGCAGGCAATACAGCGCAAAACTGTCTAAAAAGCGCATTTGCTCGGCGTCAATCCCAACGTCCAGGAAGGGGTTAAGGTCGATGCAACGCATTTCAATATATTCAACGCCTCGTTGCATCAGTGCCGTCGTGGGTCGCTCGCCACTTTTTGCGTTTCGTTTTGGCCTGATTTGCCCATAATATTCATTTTCAATCTGTAAAATATGGCTGCTGAGTTGTTGGGGTGTTTGCCCGATACCTGCATTTAACTTTTCATAAGGAGCGTAGGGCGTGCCCATGGCAGCGCGTAGCGTGGCGGCATAGTCCTGTACTGAGTCATAGGAAATATTAAGACCTGACTGCGTATCGTTCTGGTAACCGAGGTCACTCATGCGTAATGAGGTTGCGAATGGTTGGTATAAGGTGCCGGGAGACGTGTGCTGCTGAAGTGTATGGCTACGCCCGGAAAGGAAGGATGCGCATACTGCTGGTGAGGCACCAAAAAGATAAATAAGCAGTGGGCTGAAGCGCTGAAAGTTTCTGATTAAATGAAAGTACTGCTGAGACGTGAAATTTTCCAGCGGCTGGCGGTTTTTCAGTACGTCCTGGTAGTGAAGCCAAAACTCTTCTGGAAAAGAAAAATTATAGTGGATGCCTGATATGGTTTGCATTAAACGCCCATAACGGTGACCAAGGCCTTTGCGGTAAATGCTTTTCATCTTGCCAATGTTGGAGGAGCCATATTGCGCGATGGGAATTGTATGTTCTTCACCCATAATGCAGGGCATGCTGTTTACCCATAGTAATTCATCAGGGATGTTTTGATAGGTAAAGATATGCGTGTTTTTAAGATAGCCCAGGGTCTCCTCAATGCGTGTGAATGCTGGTGTAATCAGCTCCAGCAGTGCTTCGGAGTAGTCGGTGGTGATGGCAGGGTGGGTGAGTGCTGAGCCGAGTCCGCGAGGGTGGGGAGTTTGAGCGAGGTGTCCATCAGGGCTGACCCGCAGACTTTCTTTTTCAATGCCTCGACGAATGCCCTGGATAGACTGCAGGCCCCGCGTTTGGCTCAGCCCGTTGATATATTGATCAAATAAGTCGCTCAAATCATTTACTCGTTAACAATGCCAAAGGGTGGGCGCGAGAGAAGAACTCTCGCAGAAAAAATGGGTGCTAACAGAAATACCAGTGAGAAACCCCGATAGACTGCTCGCGCTATTTACTTTTTCTTTAATGTTTTTGCATTGGCAAAAAGGTCTGCCATGGTGCCGGTTTTTCCGGGTGGTAATGTGTGGCTCTTATTTGTATTAGTCTGGCTTTTACCAGCTTTGTTTGGCCGAGATTTATTTCCGGTTGGTCTGGTGTTTTGTGCGGGTTTGCCTGAAACCTTTTGTTCTGGCTGCTCCTCTAGGCGCATGGTGAGAGCGATTCTAGCGCGTGAGATATCCACCTCAAGTACTTTTACTTTAACGATATCCCCCGTTTTGACGACTTCTCTTGGGTCTTTTACAAACTTATTCGCCAGTGCAGATATGTGTACTAGGCCATCTTGATGTACGCCGACATCAACGAACGCGCCAAAGTTTGTGACATTGGTAATTACGCCCTCTAGAATCATGCCTTCTTTGAGGTCTTTGAGGGTTTCAACGCCCTCTTTAAACTCAGGTGCTTTGAACTCTGGCCTTGGGTCACGGCCGGGCTTTTCAAGCTCAGAGAGAATGTCCTGAACAGTGATCAGGCCAAATTTCTCTGTTGTAAATTCATCCGGGTTAAGGGCTTTAAGTGCCTCACCGTTGGCGATTAAGTTTTCAACGGGGCGCTCACAGTATTTGGCGATATTTTCTACGATGGAGTAACTTTCGGGGTGAACAGCGGAGCCATCCAGTGGGTTCTCACCATTTATAACGCGTAGAAAACCGGCAGATTGTTCAAAGGTTTTTTCACCAAAACGGGGGATTTGTTTCAGCTGCGCTCTATTTTTAAAGGGGCCATTTTTGGAACGGAATGTGACGATGTTATTGGCAATGGTTTGGCTTAGGCCGGCCACGCGTTTCATAAGCGGGGCTGAGGCAGTGTTCACATCAACGCCGACAGCATTTACACAGTCCTCAACCACTGCGTCGAGAGAGCGAGCGAGACGAGACTGGCTAACGTCATGCTGGTACTGTCCAACACCGATGGATTTCGCATCAATTTTCACCAGCTCGGCAAGTGGGTCTTGCAAGCGCCGGGCGATGGATACGGCACCTCTGATGCTAACGTCAAGATCAGGAAACTCTTTTGCCGCATATTCGGAAGCAGAGTAAATCGATGCGCCAGCTTCGCTGACAACGACCTTTTTCAGTTTGAGATCGGGGTGTTGTTTTATGAGATCTCCGGCCAGCTTGTCTGTTTCCCGCGAAGCAGTACCGTTACCAATGCTGATTAAGTCGACATGATGTTTTTTACACAGTTGGGCAAGCTTATCAATGGATTGCTGCCACTGGTTTTTCGGGGCGTGGGGGAAGATAGTGCTGTGTGCCAGCAGCTCGCCGGTTGTGTCGGTGACGGCTACCTTTACGCCTGTTCTTAGACCAGGGTCGAGGCCGAGTATGGCGCGCCCACCAGCAGGAGCGGCCATAAGGAGGTCTTCAAGGTTTTTGGCGAAAACCTTGATGGCCTCTTCGTCACTGCGTTCTCTGATCTGGGAGAGTAGCTCGCTTTCTATCTGGTTGTGTAGTTTGACTTTCCATGTCCAGAGTACCGCTTCATTTAGCCAGGCGTCAGCTGCTCTGCCCTGGTCAGAAATTTGTGCGTGCTGGGCGATTAGGCCGATGCAGGGGTCGCTACTATCCGTCAGGTTTTTGTGCTGGATGCTGATTTGTAGAAAACCGGCCTTTCTGCCTCTAAACATGGCAAGCGCACGGTGGGAGGGTACTTTATTCACCGCCTCAATATGGTCGAAGTAGTTGCTGAATTTCTTCCCTTCTTCTTCTTTTCCTTTAACGCCTTTAGCGATAACCTGGCCACATTCCTTTAGCTCATTTCTTAATTTTTCCAGCAGGTCTGCATCTTCACTAAAGTTTTCCATAAGGATCTGCTTGGCGCCAGCGAGTGCAGCAGTCGTGTCTTCTATCTTCATTTCCTTATTGAGATATTTCTCTGCTTCTTGTTCGGGGCTGAGGTCTGGATTTTGGTAAAGGGCCTCTGCCAAGGGAGTGAGCCCTGCTTCGCGGGCAATTTGTGCTTTGGTGCGGCGCTTCTGTTTATAGGGGAGGTAGAGGTCTTCTAGGCGGGTTTTTGTATCAGCGTTAAGAATTTCGTTCTTTAGTCTGTCATCAAGCTTGCCTTGCTCATCGATACTTTTGAGAATGCTCTGTCTTCTCTCTTCTAGCTCGCGAAGGTATACGAGGCGTTCTTCTAGGTGGCGTAAGTGGGTGTCTGTTAGGCCCTCTGTTGCTTCCTTGCGGTAACGAGCGATAAAGGGAACGGTGGCTCCTTCATCGAGGAGTTTGATGGCCGCATTGACCTGTTTTTCGGAAACTTGTAATTCTTGGGCAATTTGCTGAGGGATACTTGTCATCTGGAAAACACTTATTAAGTTAACGGGGGTTGCGGGTGCCTGAGGTGAGCGACTCGATTATAGCGTAAGCCTTTCCTGGGGTCAGTCAGTAATAGTGTCATCGAAGGGAGATATTCGGCGAACGGGTGTAGGTATCTTGGTTGCAGTGGGGTAGTTGCTGACAAAATGGGGTTGAAAAAAGGACGGGGTGTAAGCCGGAGTGTTATAGGCTAATAATAGCTGCAAGGGGGTTTTATGATTTTTTAACGAAACTTGGCGGCGCGAGAAGGGTTTTTTCTGAAGGCGTGTGATTGATTCGAGGAGGTGCTTGGGATGTTTTGTCTGGATATAAAAGGCGGGAAAGCTGCTCATTATGTATGAGCAGCTTTGGGGTCGCTGATGAGCTTGTTTTTAGTCGACTTGAGGGCCGGCTTTAACGATTTCTTCAGGTACGTCGTATTTCGCGAAGTTTTCCTGGAACTGTTTGGCCAGGTCGTTCGCTTTTTCTTCGTAGGCTTTCGGGTCTTTCCAGGTGTTCTGAGGAATCAGTAATTCCGTTTCTACACCGTGCACCGCAACCGGGACATCAAGGTTTATTTTGTCAATGTGCGTGGTTTTTACATTATCAAGGGTGCCGGTAAGAATACCGCGAATAATGGCTCGTGTGGTGGGGATGTCGAAGCGCTCACCTTCGCCGTAGGGCCCGCCAGTCCAGCCAGTATTTACTAGGAATACGCTGGAGTTGAACTCAGTGATACGTTTTATCAGTAACTCTGCGTAATCTTTGGCAGGGCGGGGGAAGAAGGGTGCGCCAAAGCAGGTGCTGAAGGTGGATTTGATTTCGGCAGATGAGCCGATTTCAGTGCTGCCAACTAGCGCAGTGTAACCACTCAGAAAGTGATAAGCCGCAGCTTCATTACTTAACTTGGATACGGGAGGAAGTACGCCGGTCAGGTCGCATGTCAGGAAGATAACGTGCTTGGGCTCACCTGCGCGGTTGGCCTCCTGGCGCATTTCTACGTGCTCAAGCGGGTAGGCAGCGCGGGTATTCTGGGTGAGGGATACATCGTTATAATCAGAGGTGCGAGCCTCTTCATCAACGATTACATTCTCAAGTACGGTGCCGAATTTGATGGCGTCCCAGATTACAGGCTCATTTTTTTTGCTTAGGTTAATGCACTTTGCATAGCAGCCGCCTTCGATATTGAACACGCTGCCTTTGTCCCAGCCATGCTCATCGTCACCAATCAAGTAGCGCTCAGGGTCTGCCGAAAGGGTGGTTTTTCCGGTTCCTGATAGTCCAAAAAACAATGCAACCCCGCCATCTTCGCCAACATTTGCTGCGCAGTGCATTGGCAAAACATTTTTTTCGGGAAGGAGGAAGTTCTGTACAGAGAACATGGCTTTCTTCATTTCGCCAGCATATCGCATGCCTGCGAGCAGTACTTTGCGCTGGGCAAAGTTGATGATGACGCAGCCTTCGCTGTTGGTGCCATCGCGCTCTGGCTCGCAGATGAATTCAGGTGCATGCAGAATTTGCCACGGCTCTTTACCTTTCGGGTTGAAATGCGTTGGGCGAATAAACATGGTTTGGGCGAACATGTTGTGCCAAGCAGTTTGGGTGCTGACCTTAACGGCCAGGTAGTGATCAGGGTCGGCACCGACGTGGAGGTCTGCCTTAAAAACAGTGTCTGCGGAGGTGAACTCTTCAACGCGCTCCCAAAGAGCATCAAATTTGTCAGTTGGGAAAGGACGGTTTACTGGGCCCCAGTGAATGTGCTCGGCAGTGCTTGGCTCGTCAACGATGAAGCGGTCTTTCGGTGAGCGACCAGTACGAGCGCCGGTATTTACAACCAATGCGCCAGTGTCGGACAGGCGTCCTTCTCCGCGCAAGATGGCTAGTTCCTGAAGCTGCGCTGGGCTGAGATCTTGGTAAACAGAAGGGGTTTCTGAGTGACGAGTCATTGCGATTTGATCCTTTAGCTTTGAGCTATCTATATTTTACGGTTGAGTGGTCAAGTCGTGTAACGCTTGCTCCGTGCAGGTGCTGAGCAAACCATTTTGGGGTGATTTTTGCGGCCATGTGAGTGTTAACCCGAATACTTCCTATGCAGTGTTGAGACTGCTAGCGCTAACCTGGATAGTGGTCTTCGTTGCCTGTTAAGGCGCGTGGCCGAGATTCAAGGCTGTTCTCTTTACACCACGACCGCTTGATCTGTTTAAATGGGCGCTTATTATGCCAAAAAAAATTGGAAATTGCTAAAGAAGACAAGGTTTGCTTAATCTTAGTGCATTGGCATCTGTAGGTGCTTTTACTCCTCCATATTCAGGGTGGCAGTATGTACCCTGCCTGAATGGGTTTTAGTGGAGGGTGGCAGTCTGGTTCTGAGGTGCTTCTTGTTGATCCAGGAGCTTCAGGTCGTCACGTGTAAACTCGTATCGGGTGGTGCAGAACTGGCAGTCCACTGCAATGCATTGTTTCTTTTCAAGAATATCCTCCAGCTCTTGGCGCTTCATGGCGGAAAGTGCAAAGCGGGTTTTTTCTTTTGAGCAACGGCACTGGAAGTTGACACTCTGAACTTCAAAGGCGCGAATGCTTTCTTCTACAAATAGCCTGCTGAGCAGGGTGTCTGCAGAGAGTTCGGTTAGCTCCTGGGAGCGGGTAGTGTTTGCCAGTGTGGTGATGTGTTCCCACTGGTTGCTGGCTTCTTCCGTTACGCCGTCAGGGCTCCCGGGTAGTTGTTGAAGCAAGAGCCCGCCGGCTTTTTGTTGATCCGCTGCAAGGTAAATTCGGGTTGGCAGCTGCTCGGACTGCTCGAAGTAACCTTCTAAGCATTCCGCAAGGGTATTACCACTAAGGGGGACGATACCTTGGTACTGCTTTCCCTTGGCGGGCTGAATCATGATGGCGAGTTGTCCGCCGGTAATTAAGGCGCTTAAAGGGGTGTTTTGATCGAAGTCTGTCAGGCGCTCTTCATCAAAGTGTGCGATGGCTCTGACGCCGTTTTTATCACTGCATTCTGCCACCAGGAGCTTTACGGGGCCTTCACTTTGGGCATGAATCGCGAGACGACCTTCATATTTAAGGATGGAGCTGAGCAGAACAGATGCGCAGACCAGTTCGCCCAGCAGACGCTGTATGACTTCAGGGTAGTCGCCATTTGACAGGACGGCCTGATAGCTGCTCTCTAGGTGAACAAACTCTCCTCTGATATCGAGGTCTTCAAAAATAAAACGCTGGCTGTAGTCTTTGTTGTTCATAAGATAAATGCAAATCTGATCTCATTTCGGGGGAAGGGATGCTACCAAAATTAGACTGTTTGATAAACGTGCAGGCTGTGAATACGCGGCTGTTTTTTGTAACGGACACAGATGCTGAGGAGGATTAATCCCCCCGATTATTTGCCTGGACGACACTGTTTTCGAGCTTGAAGGACTTAGTCCTGGTTGTTCTGGCGAAAGCCTTTTATCTGTCGGCGTTCTTTTTTGTTTGGTCTTTTGCTGGGCGAGTGATTAGGTAGGGATTGGCGCTGTTGCCGCTCGGACTCTCTTTTACTGATGCTTTCTGAGGTCTCTTCATAAAGTAATGCGGCCAGTGTGGCTGATACGCGTTTTTCTGAAAGCCCGGTGACAATAATTGTTTTTTCGTCATAGCCTTGGCGTATTTGCAGGGTATCGCCGACTCGTACGGCCCGACTGGCTTTGACGCGCTGTCCAGCGAGGTGGGCCTTGCCTCCGGTGACGGCATCATGGGCGATGGAGCGGGATTTGAAGAAACGGGCTGCCCATAGCCATTTGTCGATGCGAACAGAGCTTGTTTCTGGGTTGTTTTTTTCTGTCATTGGGATGCTGGCTTCTGGACAGGCAGGCTATCTCCAGTGTTTGGCGTGATATGGGTAAAACAGTGAATGGTTTTATAATTTTCGTTGGATTTTGGCGCTTGCTGGCTATCCGGTTGGCCTATTGTAAGGAGGTGTTGAAAGCCAAATTCGCGGGCGTTATCCAGTACCGCGATGCTGTCATCGATAAGCAGCGTGCGGGAAATATCCAGGTGTTCTTTTTTTAGGAAAGCTGGCCAGAATTGCTGGTCTTCTTTGGGTTTGTTGAAGTGATGACTGCTATGTATGACGTCCAGATATTCATGCAGCTGGGTGTGTTCGAGCTTGAGCTGCAGGCTATCTGGGTGTGCATTAGTGAGTAAAATGCGCTTTTTATTGTTGGCCTCTAAGTGCTTCAGAAAGTGTTCGGTATGGGGCCGGAACGCGATCAAGTGGCGAATGTCTCGTTTTAGCTCCAGAATATCTAATGCCAGCTCCTTGCCCCAAAAATCAAGGCAGTACCAATTCAGTTTGCCACTTTGGCTCTGGTAGCGTTGCCGCAGCGCTTCTTTGCTGTCATCCAGTGAAATGTTTTGTGTCGAGGCATATTTTTCAGGCAGGTACTGAAGCCAGAAATAGTTGTCAAAGTGCAAATCCAGCAGGGTGCCATCCATATCCAGTAATACGGTATCAATGTCTTGCCAGTTAAGCATTTTGTTTCCTCTATTAATAAACCACAGGGCTTTTCTAGCAGGCTGTTGAAATTCTACTGACTTGGCCATCTACTGCGTCGCTTAAGGCGCCTACTCTCGGTAAAATCGCACTCAAAGTGCTCATTTACACGTGTAAACTCCGCTTTTTCGCTTGATTTTGCCTTATATCTGACTCAATTCAGCGAATTTCAACAGCCTG
>Ga0209121_10001722_pt1 | contig 22909 bp, 16 predicted proteins | sample Cruoilmetagenom3_FD_187292 | JGI IMG/M metagenome (GOLD analysis project Ga0209121, IMG submission 187292) | Oil polluted marine microbial communities from Coal Oil Point, Santa Barbara, California, USA - Sample 3 (SPAdes) (version 2) | ecosystem: Environmental > Aquatic > Marine > Oil seeps ... | reverse complement strand
CGCCCCAACATGGGCATAGGCGGGATCACACCCGCTATGAAACTGAAAATGGCCGCGTAATTCTACTAGCGGACCCCATTAAAAATGGGGGGATTACCCCCCTGCCCAACAGCTATGGCATTTACGATGTGCCTTTGGTTCTTCAGGACCGCCGTTAACCCGCGACGTGCAGGTGGATTACAATCTTTAGATGCATTCGCGCATGATGGGGCAGTTTGTCGCCGTCTAAGACTTGATTAACGGTTTGTTCTGCTTGCGATAGGCCAACGCCTCTAGGATGATGCCGTTGGTGTTTATGTCGCTGTAATTCGCGGTCGCAAGGCCTGTAGCGGTAAAAACGCCGGAAGCAAAACCGAGATCTTCGAAACGTGCGTTCTGGCGGATGTAGTCGATCAGTAATTGCGAATAGGCTTGCGGGCGCATGGCCGACCATAGGTAAGCAGATTTACTACTAACCATCGTAACCGCACGCTTGAAACCCGCTGTCTGATACCGCGCCGTGCTGTTGATAATGTTGACTTTCCAAGGCTCGTCATCGCCGATTTTATAGCCCTGATAGGAAAACCACGGCTCGCGGTCCAGCGGACCTTCGGAAACGCAGACGAGGTCACCGGTCGCTTTGTGTTCAATCATTTGCTGCGTATATAAAACATCGGCGAGGGTGCGGGCGGGCGCAGAATAGCCCATCTCGACGGCCTCCAGAACATGGGGCTCGGTGCTGAGCAATTCGTTATTCTCGACAATACCGAGAATGCGCATCTGGGCATCCATTTCAGTATCAGCTGCATGTTCGGGGAACGGTGAATCCACCTCCAATCCCCAAAGCGCGAAACCGCGCGAGACGTAATGCATATACCCGGAATCCAGAGCCGACGTAAACCGCCCGTTACGGACGCTGCGAATTTTGCCATTCACGATAGTCTTTGCGAATTCCCAACCAGCGACGATTTCCGCGATCCCCATACTTCCACCAACATGTTCATCGAGTGCCTTAAGGCTGATCAACAAGCGGCCAGCGTCGGCTGCATCAAACCCGTCTTCCCCCGCCTGACGCCCGGTAATCGAGACCGCAGCCTGTGGTAAAAGCAACCCGTTGGCCTTTGAGGTGGTCGGTAAGTGCGCCAACAAACGTGTGGCGCGGTCTGTAAAATCAGCATCGTCGATTATGCCCAGGGTATTGGCGCTAACCAACGCCAAAATGTGCGTACCTATATCCCACATGGTTGCGAAAGGATAGGAACTGCGGCTATCGCCTTCCATCCAGACGGTGCCGGGAACGAGCCCGGTTTCAGGGTCTGTGAACAGCTCGAAGAAGTGCCACGCGGTGGCGGCGTCCTTGTCGAGTTCAGCTTGATCGTCAGGCAGGGTTTCCTGACTGGCGAGCGTGCGGTGGTGGTTCATCGTGGTCAACAGACCGTACTTTTGATCCATCGGAGCGGCTATCTGGCGGAATTCGTCAAGGGAGACAACCTTGCCAACCCCGGATTTTTCGAAGGTGCTAAAGGCCTGTATGATCGCCTGCATTGCCGTAGGGTCTTGCACCGCAGCCGTGGTAATCGTCACGGCGATGTCTTCTTGCGCGCCCACAGCCACTAACAAATCCTCGCTAACGTCAGTGGCAGTCCGAATTTTCCGGCTGCCATCAAAGGTGTAGGCAATCGGTAGATGGAACAATCCGCCGCCGTCCAAACGTGTGAATTTGACGACAGGGTTAGTGTCAGACAGAATTTCGACGCCCGCTTTGACGAACGCCGATAGTGCGTTGGAATTAGCTGCGGTGACCGACAGGCAGGTAGTGCCTACAGCTTGCATCTGGGTGGAAATACTGAACGCGTGCCCCTCCCCCTCGAAACGCAAACAATCTGGCGTTCCTGTCGGGGCCGTTACGCTGTAAGGAATTTTGGCGGCGATAAGGGCTGCGATGAAAGCCTCTGTGATGGGGTCATCACCGACTTCTATGCTTAATCCGATAAGGCGGCCGTATGAATCTCTCGATTGCAAATGCAGATCGCCAGGCAGGGTCGAGAATACGTCACCTGCGGCATTCTTAATGGAAAGCGTATCACCAATCTTGGCCCCCAGCAAAAAGGCATCAGCGTCATCTGTCGCGTTTTCTTTCAGCGATACATATACAATTAGCGTATCCTTGGTGGTCTCGGTGTTGTTCAATGCCGCCTCGATGGGGTTTTCCATGCCTGTTTTCACCGCGTTACCACCGTAGAATTGCAAAACTCCGCCGCTGGTTTTCCAGTATCCTGCCACGCACGAGTGTTCAGGCAAAAGCAACAAGTTGCGAAATCCCGCTGCGCGAACTTCGTTGATTTCATCGACATTACCGTCGAGAATATTACTGGCTATGGACAGGCAGGCGGCGTCTTGCCCCAGGACTTGACGGCAGTCCGCACGGGCTTGACTGGCGCGGCGCATACGGAAATATGGTGTGTCATTGACGAGATCAGGAACATATGCGATCAGCTCGATCAAGCCGGAATAATTTGCCACCAAATTCCGCAACAGCACGGCAAGATCACTTTTGGGCGACATGGTATTGCCATCATCATCCGTAAACCGGATCACACATCCAACTGGCACATTTTGCGATACAATAGGATCAAGCGCAGAAAACAATTGCGAGGCAGAAGTTGACGGATCAATCCCGCCAAGCAAGAAAAGCGACGGCTTGTAACTGGCAGCCAATGCCAGCCGCACCCCACCCGCAGCAAGCAGCGAGCCGCCCAATAAAACTGTCTGCAACATTTGGCGACGAGTGACGTTCATGACTATGCCCTCCTGATCCGCTGAGCGTACTGTAAAAGTGCACGTATCTAGTTGACCTGTATCAATATAATCTTAACCCGCTTCGGGTTAAGATTCGAATGCGCAACCGTTAGTTATGGATATTGTAACAAGTGCCATCAAGATTGAAACACCGCCAGAAAAAAGACCCCGCATTTCGTGCGATTTTTGCCGATCCCACGAAACACCGCGGGACATTTATTCGATCGCTGGCGGTCGGCTTGGTCATGCTGGCATTTACGTGGTTGTTTGGTTTTTTGGCCAGTATTTACTATATCGAAGCAAGTAGTGACACGCGGTTGGATGATCCCGCTAATTTTCTGGCACCGCACCTGCGAAATTCACAAGACACCCCGAACGTCGAGGTTTCGTTGCCTCCGCCCTCAACCATCGCGAACCGTGCGCGCGTACCGCAGAAGGTCTATGCGTTTGTGCGGACATTTCCGCTGAATGCGATTGCATCCGTAGAGAAAAATATTGATGCAATCGATGTGCTGATGCCCGAGTGGTATGGCGTTAACTGGAACACCCAGATGCTTAAATCACTGGATAGAAATCGGCAGGTATTGCTGGAAACCTATCTTGAGACTAAAGCGCCAGACAAAACTGTCCTGCCCGTTATTAGTGGTTTTGATCAAGGCGTATCGTTTGAAACACCCTACGCGGCCGCAGAATTTGCCGAGAAACTTAACGTACTTAGTGACAACATTAACCTCGACGGGCTTTGTCTTGACTATCGCTGGGCGGAACAGGATACACGTGCGGACCTGATCGAGCTGCTTGCAATCACAAGCGAAATGTTGAGCGATCTAAACAAGCAAAGCTGCGTGGTATTGCGACTTGGGGCAAACTACTGGCCGCTGGCCGAAGTGGAAAAGCTGGTGGACACCATTGTGTTTACCGGATTTCGACAACCGGATCGTGGTAGTTTCCCGATGCCGATCGCCCCACATGACACATTTGCAGCACTGGCAACCGATGCCCTTGAACAAATTCGTGCATCGACAGCCGTGTTCGCATTGGGCAATGTCGGGTTTGACTGGGTAACAGGAATGGCACCTGCCCCCATCCATTTCAGCGAGGTCATGCGACTTTCCGGTCTGCATAATGTTCCGATCAAGTTTGATCCGCTGTCGCTGAATCCAGCGCTTGCCTATGTGGATGCCCAAGGGCGACGCCATCAGATATGGTTTACAGACGCGGTGAACGCCCACAACCAGTTGCAGATATTGGAAGGTTCGCCCATTGACGGTGTGGCGATTTGGCCATTGGGGGGCGAGGACCAGGGGATTTGGCAGCTGCTTAATCCGCACACGGCCACGGTTCCCTTGGGCACTTTGTTGCGCGAGGTCTCGACCGGCGATTACGTTGGCTATGAGGGGGGGGGCGATTTTCTGACAGCCTTCGGAAAGACCGAAACGGGTATTCGGACGCTGGAAGTGGATGCCGACACCGGTTTAATCACCAATCAATCGCACGTAAAACTGCCTCACGCCATTACCATTGCCCGATGGGGCGCGGGTGGACGCAACAGTATTGCACTGACGTTTGATGACGGCCCTGACGAGAACATGACCCCCGAAATCCTCGATATTTTAAAAGAATATGATGTCCCCGCCACTTTTTTTGTTATCGGGGAAAACGCGCTAAAGAACCCTGAAATTGTTGAACGGGCACTGAACGAGGGGCATCTGCTGGGTGTTCATACTTTCACCCATCCCGACATTCGCCGTATCAGCGAAATTCGGCTAATGATCGAGGCAAACAGCACGCAACGTTTGCTGGCCTCCATCACGGGATACAACACGATCTTGTTCCGCGCCCCTTATGCCGAAGATTCCGAGCCGCAAAACAGCGCCGAAGCCGCCCCATTGGTGCAGCTAAGCGCGGCTGGATATATCACAGTCGGCACCCCGATTGATCCGCGTGACTGGGAAAGTGCTGGCGCTAACGAAATTGTTGAGCGCGTACATATGGAAGCCTTGGCGGGTGAAGGAAATACGGTTTTGTTACATGACGCAGGTGGGGACCGTACTGAAACGCTAATCGCCCTGCCCCGCATCATCGAAACCCTGCGCGCGGAGGGGTTCGAATTTGTATCGCTGGACGCGATGATGGGCAACGATGCCATTGACCTGATGCCGGTGGCGGATAATCGGCTGACCAAGGTGGATGTGGTGTCTTTCTCTTTTCTGACGCTATCCGGTAGTGCGCTAATCTGGATGTTCGCGGTGGCTATTACGCTGGGGATCGCGCGCTCGATCATCATCGTGGTTCTGGCGTATTTACGGCGACAGCCAAAGTGGTCGAACAGTGTGGCCATCCCGCCCGTAACGGTTATTGTGCCCGCCTACAACGAAGAACCCTTGATTTTGCAGACGATAGAATCCGTTCTGGCGTCGGATTATGCGAATATGGAAGTAATCGTTATCGATGACGGATCCAGTGATAATACCTATCATGTGGTGGCGAAATCCTATGACAAAGATCCGCGTGTCCGGTTGGTTCGGCAGGAAAACCAAGGCAAAGCGCAAGCTTTGAACCATGGCTACCGGCTGACTGAAAGCGATATAATTGTTGCCATCGATGCTGATACGATCATCCTGCCTGATGCGGTTTCCCGTCTAGTGCGCCACTTCGACAATCCCAAAGTCGGGGCGGTGGCCGGCAACACCAAGGTCGGCAACCGGGTGAATATCCTGACGCGACTTCAGGCGGTCGAATACATCACCTCGCAAAACCTGGATCGTCGTGCGTTTGAGCGATTTAATGCAATTCTGGTGGTTCCAGGCGCGATTGGCGCATGGCGCAAGTCTGTGGTGGATGGGGTCGGAGGGTATTCTTCGGAAACGCTGGCGGAGGACGCTGACCTGACCGTCGCCATCATCCGCGCCGGATACCGCGTAACCTACGAAGCAGGCGCAATCGCCATGACCGAGGCCCCCGAAACCCTTGGCCAGCTGTTACGTCAACGCCTGCGTTGGTCCCTGGGGATTATGCAAACGGGCTGGAAACACAAGCGCGCAATACGCGAGGGTAACGGAATTGGTCTGGTCGCCATTCCAAACATCCTGCTGTTCGGGGTGATCCTGTCCCTGTTCGCCCCCATCGCCGACATCGTGTTTATCAGCGCGCTGTTTCGACTTGGGCGTGATTTTATCCACCACCCAACGATGATACCGGGATTGGCATCCCCCGGAATATTTATCGCTTATGCTGCTTATCTGCTGTCGGATGTGTTTTTATCGGCACTGGCCTTGGTTCTGGAGCCCAAAGAAGACAAACGCCTGTTGTTCTGGGTGCCGTTCCAACGCTTCTTCTATCGTCAGCTATTATACATCGCGACGTTAAGGTCCGTCGGGCGGGCTTTGACGGGCCGCCTGACAGGTTGGCAGAAACTTACGCGAACAGCTGATGTCAACATGACCAAAAGCACAGCGCGATACGAGCATCGGGATGTGGAATTGCAGCGGGTTAACCCCGCCGCAAAACCCTAACCAGAGAATATCTGGCAACCGCTTTCGGTCAACGGGCCAGAAACCACAGGATAATCACGGCCCGGGTTCATAATGATATTCTGAACCGAGGTGATCTGGCGCGCGCATTGGGTTGCATCATCTGAATGCGATCTGGAGCCATCGACATAAATATCCATCCACGGCAGACCGTTGCGGCCTGTATGGCATGGGCCATCCTGCGGGCGGTGCCCGTCACCGCAGACATCCTCGACTATTACGTATTTACGCAAGTTGGGCAGATAGAAACGGGTCCCAGCCTTATAATCAAGAGTCTGGCGGCTGCCCAAGATGACATGACCAACAGCGATGGTAATCGGGTCACTATACGTGCCCTTACCACCGGCTTTGCGGTGAATGACCGGTTTGGAAATTTCAGCCGATCCCGGTGGGGTGTTGTCCCAGTAACTATACCCGGTCAGGTAAATGTTAAACGACGTCTCCCCGTTTCGGGGCGACGTCGTGGACTGCACCACAGAGGTTGGATTGCTGGTTTGAGACTTACTACTGGCGGATTGGGTTGTAGCATCGCTACAGGCACTAGTTACAAGGGCGGCCAAAGAAAGGCCGAATATTATCCTTGAGAATCGCATATTGAACTACCTTCTGGATTACATTCATATATCTTTCGAGGCGTCCCAAATGTATTTTTTTGCCGCCCTCGTTACCTTGCCGGGGCGATATTTGATTACGGCAACATATACATGGTTGAGGTTTTTGTAAGCTACTTTGTTACCTACGGCATGATTCCGCTCAACTTTGATTGCAAAAGAGTGGCAATGGACTTGTTCAATAGCTTGACCTAGCCAACCAGCCACGCTTAAATCCCCGTCTATATTTCATAACTCCGAGCCCTACCATATGGCCCTCTCTTTTCGTCACCAGGCAATCCTCGATGTTGCCCGTAATATCGGGCGCGTTGCCGTGGATGATCTTGCGGAAAGGTTAACAGTTACCCCGCAAACTATTCGCCGCGACTTGAATGATCTATGCGACCAGGGTCACCTGACCCGCGTACACGGCGGCGCAATTCTTGAATCGGGCGTCGCAAATCTGGCCTATGAAGCACGTCGATTGATGGCCGCTGATGAAAAAGATAGGATCGCTCGACTGTGCGCAGACGCAATCCCGGACGATGCCTCGATCTTCATCAACATCGGCACTACGACCGAGGCCGTCGCCCGCGCTCTGAAAAACCGGCGCAATCTGATGGTGATTACCAACAATCTGAATGTTGCAAATATCCTCGCTGCCAACCCGCACTGCGATGTGGTGGTCACGGGCGGAATGCTGCGCCGTTCAGATGGTGGTTTGGTCGGCGAATCCACAGTTGATATAGTCGAACAGTTCCGCACGGATTATGCGGTAATCGGGGCGTCCGCAATCGATGAAGACGGATCATTACTAGATTTCGACTATCGCGAGGTACGGGTCGCCCAAGCCATCATCAAGAACGCCCGCAAAACGTTTTTGGTCGCTGATAGCAGTAAACTCGCCCGCTCCGCCCCTGTTCGTATTGGCCACATGAGCGAGATTGACCACTTTTTCACGGATACAATTACATCCGAAAATTTACGGCAAGTCTGTGACCAACACGGCGTTGGTATCAGCGTCACTGCAACGGAATAACCAGAACCGCTAGCCTTACATAAGACTTGGCATAAACGTCACGATCTGCGGGAAGGCGATAATCAGGCCAACTGCGCCAAGCAACAGTAAAAAGAACGGTAAGGCCGATCGGGCGATGGACAGTATGTTAATACCCGTTAACCCTTGTATCACAAACAGGTTGAAACCCACTGGTGGGGTAATCTGGGACATCTCGACCACAATTACGAGGTAGATGCCAAACCACAACGGGTCGATGCCCGCGCCGTTAATCATTGGCATGATGATAGATGTTGTCAGGACGACAACGGAAATTCCATCCAGAAAGCAGCCCAGCAGGATGAAGAATATCGTAAGCACACCCAGCAATGCCAGTGGGGAAAGGTCGAATGACCCGATCCAGATTGCGAGGTTGCGCGGGATGCCGGTGAAGCCCATGGATACCGTCAGGAAGGCGGCTCCGCCAAGGATGAACGCGATCATGGCCGAGGTGATGGTGGCGCCCATCAGGCTTTCCATTAGCATTTTACGGCTGAGTGTCCCCGAGAAGAACGACAGAATAATGGCGAAGATAACCCCTAACGCGGCGGCGTCTGTGGGCGAGGCGATGCCCGCATAGATCGAACCTATAACACTGATGATAAGGATTAAAACGGGGATCAGACGGCGGGAGGATTTGATTTTTTCCATCAGCGTGTATTCATTGTTTTCGGCAGGAATACTGGAAGGGTTCATCAGCGCACGCACGATGACATAGCCACCAAACATCGCCACCAGCATGATACCCGGGATGATACCGGCCACGAACAACCGCGCGATGGATTGGTCGGTGGCGACGCCGTAAACGATTAGGATGATGGATGGCGGGATCAGCAGGCCAAGGGTGGCTGATCCGGCGAGCGTACCTATTATCAGGCGTTCAGGGTAGCCACGCTCGGTTAATTCGGGGACGGACATTTTCCCGATAGTGGCGGCAGTGGCGGCGGATGAACCAGACACGGCGGCAAAGATTGCACAGCCGATGATGTTGACGTGTAACAACCGCCCTGGAAGGCTGCCGAGCCATGGGGACAAGCCTTTGAACATGTCCTCGGACAGGCGGGATCGCAGCAGGATTTCCCCCATCAGGATGAATAACGGCAGTGCGGCTAGTGCCCACGAATGGCTAGCGCCCCATAAGGTGGTGGCCAGAACTTGCCCGACTGGTGCATTCGAGAAGAACACCAAAGCGACGGTTCCAACGGACAAGAGCGCGATGGCAACCCATACGCCGAGGCTTAGCAGACCAAGCAATACGCCCAGCAGGACGAGCATGATGATGGGATCGGACATCTATTCTTGCTCCATGTTTTTAAGGACGGGCTCGCGCGCTTTTAGGGTAGCGATGAACAGGTCGATGAAGGCGACGGTCAACAACAGCAACCCGGCCGAAGTTGCCAGTTGCGGGATCCACAACGGGATGGCGATGATCCCGTGCGAAAGATCGCCGTAGTCGTAGGATTCAAAATTCAGGCGGATCATATAAAAGGTGGCGTATCCCGAAAGGACAGCACCAAGCGTCAGGCTGAACAGTTCAGCCCCAAGGCGCGGGATTTTCCCGAAGGTCTGCAACAACAGAGTGACGCGGATGTGACCGCCTTGGTTTAACGTATATGCCAACGCCAGAAAGGACGCGGCCGCCAACGAGAAGCCAGCGAAATCGGCGTAGGACGGGATGGTCATGCTGTAAGCTGACCCGAAGATTTTGGTGATCAGGTTCAAGACCACCTGAGCCGATACCACCAGACAAATAATTACGATGAACCCTGCCGCCGCAAATCCGCTGGCATTGTAGAGGGTGTCGAGGAATTTACGCATAATGGCCTCCCGCATAGAATTCGGGCCGGACATTTGCCCGGCCCGTGTCTTGGTACGTTTAGTTACCTTGGTATTCAGCAATAACAGCGATGGCTTCTTCGCTGGCGCTTGCCTGCAAGTCTTCCAGCATTGTATCGCCAATGGCTTTAAGCCCGTCCATCAACGCAGTACTGGGTTCAACAATAACCATGCCGTTGTCAGCCATAACTTGGGTTTTTGCAGCAGCTTCAGCCGCACTCATTTCCCAACCACGGGCTTCGGCAGTTGTGGCGGCTGCAAGGATCGCAGCCTGAACATCAGCATCCAGGCGATCGAACATCTGCTTGTTCACAACCACGATGTTTTTGGGAACCCACGCGTTGATTGGCGTGTAATGCGTCACGAAATCCCAAGCCTTAGAGCTGGCACCGGTGGAGGGCGATGTGATCATCGCTTCGACCTGACCCGTCGCGAATGCTTGTGGGATGTCTGGCGATGCAACTTGCGTAGGCGCGGCACCTGCAAGGGCAGCGAAGGATTCCAGCGCGGCGTTATATGCACGGAATTTCAAGCCGGACAGGTCATCAACCGTGGCGATTTCACCGTTGGTGTAAAGACCCTGCGCTGGCCATGGCACTGCGAACAATGGCATCAGGTTTTGTTCAGCCAACAGCGCTGTAATGGCTGGTTTTTGTGCCGCCCAAAGACGCTCGGCATCTGCGTAAGATGTTGCAAGGAATGGTTGGCTGTCTAAACCGAAGGCTGCGTCTTCGTTCGATAGGCGAGACAAGAAGAACTCGCCGATCGGAACCTGACGGCCACGAACAGCGCCCTTGATGTCGGCGTGCTTGAACAACGAACCGGCGGAATGCACGGTGATGTCCATCGAGCCACCGGTTGCCGCTTTTACGTCTGCGGCGAATTCGATGATGTTTGCTGTGTGAAAAATAGCGTCGGAATATGGTGTTGGCATATCCCAGCTTTGCGCTTGCGCTGCTGCGCCCATGGTGAATGCAACGGCTGCACCCCCGATAATTCCTGTTAGTTTGTTCATGATGGTTTCCTCCCGAGATCATGATTATTACCTGCGACAGAATGTGAATTTCGTCGCTGAATTCTTGTCACAAACAGATGCTGACATTTTGTCGATAAATTGTCAACGTAATTGGTGTAACTTAATATTCACTCTGTCATAAGCACTTGCCCACCAAGCTGTCGGGTTACTTCGCGGGCAAAGTCGCTAACGATTTCACCAATTTCGGTGGTTGCATTTCGCGGGATACGGAAAGTTGGCCCGGAAATGGAAAGCCCTGCGATCGGGTCGCCGTAAGCATCAAAGATCGGGGCGGCGATGCAGCGCATACCTTCGGTGCGTTCCTCGTCATCCACTGCATAGCCTTTACCTTTGATGGCTTCCAATTCCTTAAACAGGTGGTCGGGGTCAGTGATTGTGCTGTCAGTGAAGCGCTCCAGCCCCTGCTCGGATATGATCCGTTGCACACGGTCTTTGGGGAAATTCGCCAGTAATGTCTTGCCAATCCCCGAGGCGTGCATCGGGTTGCGCGTGCCCGGCGGAAAGAAGGCTCGAATGGTTTGACTGCTTTCGACTTGCGATACGAACAGCACCCAGTCGTTCCGCTCGATCCCCAGATTGGCGGTTTCGCCTATCTGTCGCATCAGTTTTTGCATCACGGGGCGACTGCGTTGCAGAATGTTAGTGCGGTTCAGGAAAACGCTGCCGATGCGGAATGCCCCTGCGCCAATATACCAAAGCTGCGTGTGTTCTTCGAACTCGACAATCTCGCGGGCTTGTAGGGTGACTAACGCGCGGTAGGTGGTGGCGGAGGATTGGCCGGAGCGCTCGGATAATTCGGAAAGGGAAACCCCATCGCCCTCGGCCAACGCGCCCAATATCAGCATTCCACGATCAAGCGAGCGGACGATTGTGTTGTCGGTTTGGTCGTTGAACGACTTGGGACGACCGCGAGATCTTTTAGTCTGGGCTTGCATGAATTTGGCCTTTCCGGGAACCATATTATCCAAAAAACTATTTCGAAGAATGAAAAATCATAACTATAGGAAATAATGCACTAAATTCCCTAACAATCAATAATGAAAAACTATTTTGAAAAAATTGTAAAATTCATATCAAATCCATACATTAGAGAAAACCACAAACACGAGAGCGAACCATGTTCAACCAAAACCCCGTTTTCATCCCCGGTCCGACCAACATCCCCGAGGTCATCCGTAACGCTTACAACATCCCGACACTCGACCACCGCTCCGGCGCATTCGAGGGGATTATCCAGCCGGCATTGGCGGGTGTGAAGAAAGTTTTGAAGACCGAAGCGGGCGAAGTTGTTATTTTCCCTGGCTCTGGCACGCTTGGTTGGGAAGCTGCGATCAGCAACACCCTTTCGACGGGCGACAAAGTTCTGGCTGCCGCGCAGGGGATGTTCTCGGAAAAATGGATCGAGATGTGCAACCGCCACGGCCTCGATATGCAGGTCCATGCGGTTGAATGGGGCGAGGCTTGTCCGGTGAGTAAATACGCCGAAACGCTGAAGGCTGACACGAACCACGAGATCAAAGCGGTTTTGGTTACGCATAACGAAACCGCGACCGGTGTGCTTAGTGACGTTGCCGCCGTACGCCGCGCGATGGATGCTGCCGGACACCCCGCGTTGTTGTTCGTGGACGGGGTAAGTTCGATCGGGTCGATGGATTTCCGTATGGACGAATGGGGTGTGGATATCGCCATCACAGGGTCGCAGAAGGGTTTCATGCTGCCCACAGGTTTGGCAATTGTGGGCGTCAGCCAAAAAGCGATTTCTGTGATGGGGGATGCCAACCTGCCACGTTTCTACTATGACATTCCTGATATGATCGCCGCGCTGAAGGTCAGTGGCTACCCTTACACACCAGTTGTTGGCCTGCTTAGCGGACTTGCAAAATCTACTGATATGCTTCTGAATGAGGGGCTCGATAACGTGTTCGCCCGTCACAAGCGTATCGCCGAAGGGGTTCGTGAAGCCGTTCGGGCATGGGGTCTGAAGATATGCGCGGTTGACGAAGGCATCTATTCGAACTCGGTTACCGCGATTGTTGCCCCCGAGGGTTTCGATGCGACCGAGCTGGTTAACCACGCCTCCGAGAAATACAACGTATCCTTTGGTGGTGGGCTAGGAAAAGTTGCAGGTAAAGTATTCCGCATCGGGCACCTTGGCAGCATCACAGACGTAATGGCGCTTTCGGGCATCGCAACGGCGGAGATGGCAATGGTTGATCTTGGCTATCCGGTACAGCTAGGGTCGGGCGTTGCGGCGGCGCAAGAATATTATCGTACCACCGCTTAAGTAAAGGAAACCACATGTACATTCCCACATTTGACGATGTTAAAACCGCACGCGAACGGGTCACGCCGTACATTCACAAAACGCCGGTTTTAACCAGCACGTTCATGAACGAGCTGACGGGGGCCGAGCTGTTTTTCAAATGCGAGAACTTTCAAAAGGCGGGCGCGTTCAAGGTTCGCGGAGCTTCGAACGCTGTGTTCGGGTTGAGTGATGACGTGGCCGCGAAGGGTGTGGCGACGCATTCGTCCGGCAACCATGCTTTGTCGTTGTCTTATGCGGCGGGGCGTCGGGGCATTCCGTGCCATGTGGTTATGCCACGCACGGCGCCCCAAGCCAAGAAGGACGCGGTTATCGGATATGGTGGTATTATCACGGAATGCGAGCCGTCCACGTCTTCGCGCGAGGCGGTTTTTGCTGATGTGCAAGCCGCGACCGGTGCGGATTTTGTCCATCCATATAACGATCCGCGCGTAATTGCGGGTCAGGCGACATGCTCGCTGGAGCTATTGGAACAAACGGGCGGGCTGGATGCGATGGTCGCCCCTATTGGCGGTGGCGGGATGATTTCAGGCACCTGTTTGGCGTTGTCAAATGTGGCACCTGACGTAAAGATTTATGCGGCTGAACCAAAGAATGCGGACGATGCGTATCGCTCGTTCAAGGCGGGGCATATCATTGCGGATGATGCGCCAGATACCGTGGCTGATGGCCTGAAGGTTCCGCTGAAAGACCTGACGTGGCACTTCGTTTCGAACCACGTTGAGGACATTCTGATTGCTACTGAAGAAGAAATCGTCGATGCGATGAAGCTGATCTGGAAGCGCATGAAAATCGTGATGGAGCCGTCGAGTGCTGTGCCACTGGCCACCATCATCAAGAACAAGGACCTGTTCGCGGGTAAACGCGTCGGGGTGATTATTACTGGGGGCAACGTCGATTTAGACAAGCTGCCGTGGATGGAAAACTAGGAGAGATATTATGAACGCACCTGTAAATTATGACGACCTCGAAGTCGGTTATGACGTTCCTGCCGTTCCGGGCATGGATGAAAAAGACATTCAAACACCTTGCCTGATCCTCGATCTGGACGCGTTGGAACGTAACGTGAAAAAGATGGGCGACATCTGTAAAGATATGGGCGTTCGTCACCGTGCGCACGGCAAGATGCACAAATCTGTTGATGTAGCCAAGCTGCAAGAAACGCTGGGCAATTCCGTTGGTGTTTGCTGCCAGAAGGTATCCGAAGCCGAAGTTTTCGTGCGCGGTGGCATCAAGGACGTGATGGTATCCAATCAGGTTCGTGACCCGGCCAAAATCGACCGTCTGGCACGTATGCCGAAACTGGGCGCGCGTATTCTGGTATGTGTGGATGATCCCGCAAACGTCGCTGATCTTGCCGCAGCGGCGCAAAAGCATGGCACGGAACTGGAGTGTCTCGTTGAAATCGATTGTGGTGCTGGCCGTTGCGGTGTGACCACCAGCCAAGATGTAGTGAACATCGCCAAGCTGATCGATTCCGCTGATAATTTGAAGTTCGCTGGCATTCAGGCCTATCAAGGCGCGATGCAGCACATGGATCTATATAAAGACCGTGAAGCGAAAATCGACATTGCGATTGATATGGTTCGTGATGCGGTTAACGCGCTTGCCGCACAGGGTCTGGAATGTGACATCGTTGGTGGCGCTGGTACGGGTTCGTATTACTTCGAGGGCAACTCGGGCGTTTATAATGAAATGCAGTGCGGTTCATATGCGTTCATGGATGCGGATTACGGTCGTATTCTGGATAAGAACGGTAAGCGGATTGACGATGGCGAATGGGAAAATTCGCTGTTCCTGCTGACATCTGTCATGAGCCATTCCAAAGCCGACAAGGCGATTGTTGACGCGGGCCTGAAAGCCCAATCCGTCGATAGTGGACTGCCTGTAGTTTACGGGCGCGATGATGCGGTTGAGTACGTCAAATGTTCCGACGAACACGGCGTCGTTGCCGACCCTGATGGTGCCTTGAGCATTAACGAAAAGTTACGTCTTGTGCCCGGTCACTGCGATCCGACCTGTAACGTCCACGACTGGTATGTCGGTGTTCGCGGTGGCAAAGTTGAAACACTTTGGCCTGTGTCCGCACGCGGTAAGGCATACTGATATGATCATCGTTCCAGAGAGTGTAATCCCAAACCTGATTGACCGCCCCACGTCCTATAACGCCGTCGAAGCTGTTTTTGGCGCGATGTCGCGGGGAGATGCCTATAACTTTCCGGTGATCCGCGAAGACATCGGCTATGCCGACGCGCTTTACGGGTTCAAATCCGGGTTTGATAAGGCTGGCCTTTCGCTTGGTTTGAAATCCGGTGGCTATTGGCCGGGGAACGAGGCGAAAGGGTTAACAAACCATCAATCCTCGATCTTCCTGTTCAACGCCGATACCGGTCAGGTGAAAGCCATCGTTGGTGGCAACTATCTGACGGCGGTTCGTACGGCTGCGGCCTCGTCCGTTTCCATCCAGCATTTGGCCCGTAAGGATTCCAAAGTTCTGGGTATGATTGGTGCTGGCCACCAGTCCGCCTTTCAGATGCGTGCGGCAGTTGAGCAGCGCGACTTTGAAAAGGTTATCGGTTGGAACTACCACCCTGAAATGCTGTCCCGACTGGCGGATGTTGCCGAAGAACTGGGCCTGCCGTTCGAAGCCGTAAGCCTTGACGAGCTTGGCGCACAGGCAGATATTATCATTTCGATTACGTCCAGCTTTGCACCAATCCTGATGGCCGCGCAGGTGAAGCCCGGAACGCATATCGCGTGCATGGGTACGGACACCAAAGGTAAGCAGGAAGTCGAATCTGCACTGGTTGCCAAGGCAACCGTGTTCACCGACGAGGTCGCGCAATCGATCACTATCGGGGAATGCCAGCATGCGATTGCCGAAGGCCAGATCGCCGAAGGCCAGATCAACGAAATCGGGTCTGTCATCAACGGCGTGCATGCGGGGCGCACTTCGGACGACGAGATCACGTTGTTTGACGGCACAGGGGTTGGCTTGCAGGATTTGGCCGTTGCGACAGCCGCCGTTGAACTTGCGATCGCTTCGGGCGATGCGATCGAGATCGACGTATAAGATATTATCGGAGCGCGTCACGCGCTCCGATACCCCAAGCTAGACCGGCAGTTCGTCCAAAGTCTTCGTCAGCTTATCAATCATTTCATCAATATGTGATTTTTCCGCGACAAACATCGGCGCAAGAATGCCGGTATCGCCAGTGAACTTCACGTGCATCCCGTTCCAGAACAGATCGCTTTGCGCCCTGCCCCCGCGCTGGCCGGGTTTGCCGTTTGATTTCAGCTCCACCCCGGCCATCATACCGATGCCGCGAATGTCTTTGACTAATGGATGGTCTTTCAGGGAATAAACCGCGTCGAGGAAATACGGTGTCATTTCAGCGGCACGATCAAACAACCCCTCCTCCTCGAATATCGCCATAGTGGCGAGACCCGCAGCACAAGCCGCAGGATGACCCGAATAGGTATACCCGTGGAAAAACTCGATAGCGCCCGGCGCAGATTGATCCGAAATCACGTCATACACATGGTCCGTAACCCCCACAGCCCCCATCGGAATAGATCCGTTGGTTAGTGCCTTGGCCATCGTCATGATGTCCGGCGTAACCCCGAAGACATCTGCCGCGAACCTGTCACCCAGACGGCCAAAGCCGGTGATAACCTCGTCAAACACCAGCAGAATGCCGTTATCGTCGCAAATCTGGCGCAGGCGTTCCAAATACCCTTTGGGCGGGGCAAGGATGCCGGTTGAACCCGCGACGGGTTCAACAAAACAGGCCGCAATCGTGTTGCCGCCATAGTTTTCGACCATCCGTTGCAGGTCATTCGCCAGCTCGACTCCGCGTTCTGGTTGGCCGCGTACAAACAGTTCTTCTTCGTCCCAAGTGTGGCGCATCATCGCTACGTTCGGGATGACAGACGGGAAAGTTTTGCGGTTGTTAACCATACCCGAAAGGGAAACTCCGCCGATGTTAACCCCGTGATACGCCCGTTCCCGGCTGACAAAACGGCTGCGATCACAACCCATCGCGGAATGGTATGCCATGACCATTTTCAGCGCTGTATCAATCGCCTCGGAACCCGAGTTCACGAAAAACACGTGATTGAAATCTTCCGGCAGCAAGCGCGCTACACGTTCGGCCAGCGCAAAGCTTAACGGATGGCCCGACCCGAAGGGGGCCACGTAGGTGAAGGTTTGCATCGCCTCATGCACCGCCTCGATGATCTTGGGGTGGCTGTGGCCGGCGGGGCTGCAAAACAGGCCAGACGACCCATCGATCACCGTCCCGCCCATATGATCCGTCATATATACCCCGCTGGCACTGGTAATCAGGCGTGGATCTTTCTTGAAACCTTTATTGTCGGTAAACGGAATCCAGAACTCTTCCAGCGAGTTTGATTGCACGTCAAAAGCCATGTTGCATCCCCTATTTTTGATTGTCCGAGTAAACTTTGATTTGACACTAGGATTGGTTTTGGGCTTCTCTTAGGGCCAGATAATCCCGAAAGTTAAGTCCAGATTGGAACTCCATGGCCCTCGTCGAAGATGCGTTTTTCCTTGATCCGAATTTTCAGGGCAGCTTGCAAAAACAGATACAACAGATCGTTGCTTCAGCGATTTTGGCGGGGCGTCTGCATCCGGGCGAAAAGCTGCCGTCGTCTCGAAAACTGGCGACGCATTTGGGGATTTCGCGAATAACAGTGACGCTCGCCTACAATGAATTGGTCTCGGATGATTATATAACTGCCACCGATCGATCCGGCTATTATGTCTCAGAAACAGCCCCAAGTGCGCCCTTACAACCCATTCCCGGGGCTATGATTGAGGACAAGGTAGACTGGGACCAAGCCGTGCAGCGAAATTTCGTTGGCGGTAAATATGTTCACAAACCGCAGAACTGGCGCGATTATCCCTATCCGTTTATCTATGGCCAGCCAGACAGCACGTTGTTTAACCAATCAAGTTGGCGGTTATGCGCGCTGCAAGCATTAGGGAAGAAAGAGTTCGACAGTTTAACCTCGGATTACGCCGAGCGCGACGACCCGGAACTGATTAACTTTATCGCAAGAAATTCCCTGCCAAGGCGCGGAATTCTGGCAAAACCCGAGCAAATCCTCGTAACTGTCGGCGCACAAAACGCGCTGTGGATGGTGGCACAAATATTACTAAACCCAGATCGCAGTGCCGCCTTTGAGGACCCGGGGTATTACAGCCTACGCGAAATCCTGCGCTACACTGGCTGCAAACAATACCCAGTAGAAATTGACGATGACGGCCTTCCACCAGACCGTCTGCCCGATGATATTGATGTTCTGTTCACCACGCCTAGCCACCAATGTCCGACGACAACCACAATGCCGATGGCCCGACGCCACGAACTGCTGCGCCTCGCCCGCGAGAAGCGTTTCATCATTGTCGAAGATGACTACGAGTTCGAAATGAGTTTTTTGAAATCTCCATCCCCTGCCCTCAAGTCTTTGGATGAAGACGGGCGGGTGATTTATACTGGCAGCTTCTCCAAATCCCTGTTCCCGGGCTTGCGACTTGGCTATCTCGTTGCTTCGGAACCCTTCATCCGCCAAGCCCGCGCCCTTCGTTCCGCCGTTCTTCGCCACCCGCCAGGTCATATCCAACGAACGACCGCCTATTTCCTGGGGCTTGGGCATTACGACGCCATGATCAAACGCATGCGTAGCGTTTTCTTAAAACGAAGGACTGTAATGGATCAGGCTTTGAAGGGAACAAACATGACCGTTGCCGGCAGCGCATCTTTTGGCGCTTCGAGCTTTTGGTTAGAGGCGCCTGATGACATTGACACAGAAGTGCTTGCAGAAACTCTTAAAGCCCAAGGCGTTTTGATCGAAGCAGGTGCGCCGTTTTTTCAAAGTACTGACGCCCCGAGGAATTTCTTCAGGCTGGCGTACTCGTCCATTCCATCCGAAAAGATTCCCGAAGGGATCAGGCGAATTGACCAGGCAATCATTGAAATGCAAACTGGCTATAATTCCACCTGAATTCTGGCCCTATTCCCGATACGCCCGCTCGCCCATATTCGTTTCCAAATTTACCCATACCCAAGCAAGGATATCGCCATGAAAATGACCACCGAAGAGGCTTTCGTTAAAGTTCTACAAATGCACGGAATTGATAATGCGTTCGGTATTATCGGCTCGGCTTTCATGCCTATCTCGGATTATTTTCCAGCGGCGGGGATTACGTTTTGGGACTGTGCGCACGAATACAGCGGCGGGATGATGGCGGACGGGTTCTCGCGCGCGTCGGGCAAAATGACCATGGCGATTGCGCAGAACGGCCCCGGAATTGCGAATTTTGTGACCCCGATCAAGACCGCCTATTGGAACCACACGCCGATGCTGCTGGTAACGCCGCAAGCCGCCAACAAGACCATCGGTCAGGGGGGGTTTCAAGAAGTCGAACAGATGAACATGTTCGCCGATTGCGTCGCCTATCAAGAAGAGGTCCGCGACCCTTCCCGCGTGGCCGAGGTTCTGAACCGTGTGATCATGAAAGCCAAACGCCTGTCCGCCCCCGCGCAGATCAACATACCGCGCGACATGTGGACCAAGGTGATTGACATCGACCTGCCCGCGATTGTGGATTTTGAACGCCCCGCCGGTGGGGTAAACGCAATTGCAGAGGCGGCCAAACTGCTGTCCGAAGCCAAATTTCCCGTCATCCTGAACGGTGCAGGTGTGGTTATCAGCGGGGCGATCAACGCCTCGAAAGACCTTGCAGAACGTCTGTCTTCGCCCGTTTGTTGCGGCTATCAGCACAACGACGCTTTCCCTGGCTCGCACCCGTTGTTCGCGGGGCCGTTGGGGTATAACGGATCGAAGGCGGCGATGGAATTGATCGCCAAGGCCGACGTGGTGCTGGCACTGGGTACGCGGCTAAACCCGTTCTCGACTCTGCCCGGTTACGGCATCGATTATTGGCCCACAGGTGCGAAAATTATTCAGGTGGACATCAACGCCGACCGTATCGACCTGACCAAACCTGTGACCGTTGGTATCGTTGGCGATGCGAAACAAGTGGCCGAACAGATACTGGAACAACTGTCCGCAACAGCCGGGGATGCTGGGCGTCAGGAACGCCGCGACTTGATTTCCACAACGAAATCCGGTTGGGCACAGACGCTGACCTCGATGGATCACGAAGACGATGACGCAGGCACAACCTGGAACCAACGCGCGCGCGGTGCCAAGCCAGACCACATGTCCCCGCGCAAAGCCTGGCGTGCCATTCAGGCCGCTTTGCCGAAGGAAGCGATTATCAGTTCCGACATCGGCAACGCCTGCGCCATCGGCAACGCGTATCCGACGTTCGAGGATGGGCGCAAATATCTGGCGCCGGGCCTGTTTGGCCCGTGTGGGTACAGCTTTCCTGCGATCCTTGGTGCGAAAATCGGCCAACCGAATACCCCCGTTGTCGGCTTCGCAGGTGACGGAGCCTTCGGGATTTCGATGAATGAAATGACCGCCTGCGGGCGCGGCGCGTGGCCTGCGATCACCATGGTGATTTTCCGCAACTACCAATGGGGCGCCGAAAAGCGCAACACGACTCTGTGGTACAACGATAACTTTGTCGGGACCGAACTGGACTATAACGTCTCTTATGCTGGCATCGCCGAGGCCTGCGGCGTGAAGGGCGTCGTGGCCACTACGATGGAGGGCTTGACGGACGCCCTAAACACAGCTGTAAATGCCCAAATGAACGACGGTGTAACCACCTTCATCGAGGTAATGCTAAATCAGGAACTAGGCGAGCCATTCCGCCGTGATGCAATGACGACTCCGGTCGAGGTAGCGGGGATTAGTGCCGCCGATATGCGCCCGCAGAAAGTTTAACGAATGACTAACGACCCTTGGATTCTGACGTTGAATGCGGGGTCGTCTAGCCTGAAGTTTGCCGCCTTCTCGTTGCGGGGTCAAAAGATCACCAGCGGGCAGGTGGCCGACAGCATTAACGATGCATTAAACCTTATGAACATGCCACACCCTCCGCACGCCATCGGTCACCGCGTGGTGCATGGTGGCGCGCGTAACGAGGCAGCACAGATCACCCCCGAAGTCAGAGCCGAGATAAAGGCGGCGGCGGCCTTGGCCCCCCTCCACAATCCACCTGCGTTGAAGGTGATTGACGCTGTGCAAGCGCTCTACCAAAACGTGCCAAACATTGCGTGTTTTGACACGGCCTTCCATGCGAGTAATCCCCCCGAGGCGACGACCATCCCAATTCCAAAACCCCTGCGCGATCAAGGGATCAGGCGTTACGGGTTTCACGGGCTTAGTTATGCCTCGCTAGTGCGACGTTTTGAACAGATCACAACCACCACGCTGCCACGCCGCGTCCTGGCATTTCATCTTGGAGCCGGTGCCAGCCTTGCGGCAATGGTTGACGGTGTAGGCGTGGCCACCACCATGGGGTTTTCACCGATGGACGGGCTGGTTATGGCCACTCGGTCAGGGGCGATGGATACCGGCGTAGTCCTGCATTTGATGCGGGAACACGGCATGAGCGCCGATGATGTTAACCAGATATTAAACCATGAAAGCGGACTGGTGGCGATGGCGGGTACGGCTGATATGAAGGCAGTTTTGCAATCGGAGAACCCAACCGCAAAGTTTGCAATCAGTCATTACTGCTATTGGATTAGCCGCCACGCAGGATCGATGATTGCGGCCATGCAGGGTGTTGACGGCTTTATCTTCACGGGTGGCATCGGGGAAAACGCCGCGCAAATACGTGAACAAATCCTTAACCGTCTAAGTTGGGCCGGTGATCGTCCCCATTGGGTAATCCCTGCCGACGAGGAAGGCGAAATTGCCCACGCGGTACGGCGTGCAATAAAGTAAGTGTCATATCATCTCGCGTTGCCTGAACAGGCTGTGAAAAACAGGGCAGCCACCCAATGCTCCCGACAGGTCTATAGCGACACTTAATGGTTCTCCAAGAATTCACGAAAATGGGCGTGGTCATTATTCGACCACGCCCACTTCACTCAAATTTAACCTAAGCACTTATTCGTTTAGAACAGAGAAATGCGGCTAAACAAATCGGAGGAACCAGCCCCGCCGAATGCTATGTTTGCACCAATTTTTAGGTTTGTAGCATCTTCGTCGATTCCAGAGCCAGAAATATTGGTTTTTCCGATGTTAGCGAATAGTGTGATGTCATTGGAACCAAATGCACCGCCAGAGACAACATATTCTGCGCCAACCGAATACCCGAAGAGGTCAATTGAATCTGTTTCAAAACTCGCCGACAAGCTTCCAGCATCAACCATAGCTGTTAGACCCAAGTTTTCCATCGCCTGATATTCGACACCAACAGAATATGTGTTGAGTGTTATTTCGTCACCCGACGTTGACGCAGTAGTTCCATTAATACCACCAATTAGACTAAGCTTGGAAGACACAGCATACTCGGCGTCCAATTCATAAAATGAAATGTCAACCTCGTCTGCAATTGGTCCGAGGATACCGCTGTTCTGAATGTCAGCCACCCCAAATCTTGCCTCGACCTTGATCGAACCAGATTCATACATTCCTTCGACACCGTATATCATAAGGTCCGTAGAAATATCCTCAACCGCTTCTAACACACCATTTTCTTCGATACTCACATCACTTACGGAGTAGCGTGCCGCAAACACACCGACTTTGCTGTCAGCACCAGCATTGTAATATGCGTGTGCATTAAGGTCAGTCATATCGACA
>Ga0209121_10001721_pt1 | contig 22911 bp, 23 predicted proteins | sample Cruoilmetagenom3_FD_187292 | JGI IMG/M metagenome (GOLD analysis project Ga0209121, IMG submission 187292) | Oil polluted marine microbial communities from Coal Oil Point, Santa Barbara, California, USA - Sample 3 (SPAdes) (version 2) | ecosystem: Environmental > Aquatic > Marine > Oil seeps ... | reverse complement strand
AAAATAAATTATTTATAAAATTTAAAAAGAGCTTATCAATATTGATAAGCTCTTTTTTTGTAGTTTGGTATGCACTTTGTATATAGTTGAATAAATAGTATAGTTATGAATAAATTAGCAACCATTTTATTAGCAGTAATTATTGTTTTAGCATTTTCGTTTTGTAGTGCTACTAAAGACATTTCAACAGAGAACCATCCTTTTAAAGTTACAAAGGCAACTTTTAATACTTGGGTAGGTGGGCAACCAGGTGTAAGAGGAGTTAAAGTAGATATAATAATTGATAATAATGAAATTCAATTAGATAGCTTATACTTTAGAGAAATGAAATCTAAATTGAAAAAAGATTCAAATGCCAATCCTCCTGTTTTTGTTGGAGTTTTTACATATAAAAACCTTAAAAAAGATTATATATTACATGAAAATCCAGAAAAAGAGTTTGGAAACACACCAATAAACAAATCTTTAAATTTCCCTTTTTCACTTAAAAAAAATGAAGCTATTGTAAGCTACTTTCATAAAGGTAAGCTATCTTATTACAAGATAGAGGAAGTGGAAGAAATAAAATCTACTGTAAAATATTAATTATTTTCTCTTTGAGAGAAAGCAATAAATTTATTTGATTCCTAATATTTTATTAAACTGTTTTAATTCACATTTGTAAAATTTCAATAATCTATTTTTTAAAATTATGTAATTAATGGTTTTCATAATTAATGACTTTTGTGTTTTAAATATTAGTCTGTAAATGATGAAATTGTTACAAAAATATTTAAATAAGGTAGTTAAAATTCATCTTCAGCGTAAGATAAGTTAATTTCTTTCCTAATAGCATCTAATAAAGTTATGAGCTCTATGCTATTTTGGTGAGACCAAATACTACTTTCAATCTTATTTTCTCGTAAACAAGAATTGCATTCAATAATTTGATGAGTATAACCCTTTCCTTTTGTAGGTAATACAATAGTTTTTTCCACATTGTTGTTTATTTGTATTGAAAAGGAGTCTGTTTCATTCCAAGGCATATCAATACAAATTTCTCCTAAAGTTCCACTTATTTTGGCTATTCTTTTTGAAGTAGAATTAAAACTGCTAAACAAAACAGCCTGCGCATTTGTGTAATTAAACAACATGGCTAACTGAGAATCAGCACCAGATTTATAAAAATGAGCTTTTGCAGTTATTTCAGTAGGAATACCTAAAATTAAGTACGCTAAAAAAACAGGGTAAATCCCAATATCAAGTAACGAACCACCACCTAATTCCTTATCGTAAATACGTTGAATAGCAGTATTTGCTTTAAAAGAAAAATCGGCATTAATGTATTTTATTTCACCTAGTTCGCCACTATCAATAATGCGTTTTATTTCAACAATACTTGGATTAAATCGAGTCCACATTGCTTCCATTAAAAACATACGATTGTTTTTAGAAACTTCAATCATTTTAAAAACCTGCTTTTTATTAATAGCGAAAGGTTTTTCACATAAAACAGCTTTTTTATGTTTTAAGGCTAAAATTGTATAACGTTCATGTGAATTATGAGGAGTGGCGATATAAACAATATCAACCAATTTGTTTTGAACTAATTCTTCATAAGAACCAAAATAATTAGCTGAATTGTATTTTTCAGAAAAATCTTTAGCTTTATTTAAACTTCTTGAAGCTACAGCTTCTAAAGTACTTTCTTTAACTAATAATAAATCTGTTGCAAATTTATGAGCAATACCTCCAAGTCCAATAATACCCCATTTTATCTTTGTACTCAAAACATAAAATTTTTAAAAGTGAAAACGAATAATACGTAAAGATAATTTTTTTTGGCACAGATTTTGAATTTCTATTGATATAACTAGAAAAATAAATGATTATGAAGACTTTAAAATTACTTTTAGCGACGATGCTTATTGGAATATCATTTACGTCATGTAGTGTAGTTATAGACGATATTAACAATCCATATTATGTAAATTTAGAAGATGTTGTTACGGCTTATGATTTATGGTATGTAGATTATAATAGTACAACTGGTAGAGGAGACGTTCCTTTTTTATCAAAAGCATTTACGGTATCATTCATTAACGGAAATTTATTTGTAAATAATAATTTAATAGGAATTGGATCAACAGGAAATGGATATGGGATTGAAATTGGATATTATGATACCTATAATGGAATATTAGAAATTAATCATGATTTAGATGGTTATTATGATTTTGATGTGGTTCAATTAAGTAGCGACAGACTTAAATTAATCGACAACTATAATAATGTCAGTTACTATTTAGAAGGATATCAGAAATATAATTTTGATTATGATCAGATATTTTACGACAATATTGAATATTTTCTACAAGAATATAACGCTTGGGAAAAAACATATACAAGCACGTCTGGTGATATAAACGAATTTGATAATGAGAACTTTTTAAGTTTTACTCCTGAAAATATAACAACATTTTATTCTTCTCAAGATGAAGTTGGCACAAATATTGATAATTTATATTGGGATTATGTAGGAGATTATTCGGTAGCTGATGTGCAAGGATATGATAATTTAAAAATTTTAACATTAGATTATGATTCTTGGGGCAATGAAGAGTTTGAGTTAACCGTTATAAATGAGAGTAAGATTAGTTTGTATCATATTAATTCTGGAACAACTTACGAATTTACAGGAATTGGATACATTCAATATTTAAAATCAAGTTCGTCAAAAGAAACTGTAAGGAATGAAGGTAGAAAACGAACTAAAGTAATAAGAGAAACTAAAATTAGAAGAAATTTAAAATAAAGTTTGGTTAGTTGATTTTTGGTTGGTTATTTTTAATAACCAATTGAGTCAAACCGCTCCTGAAAAGGGGCGGTTTTTTTGTATCTTTACCTCAAGGTAAAATCAAGAAAACATGAATCAAAAAACAGCTTTAATTACAGGAGCAACATCAGGCATAGGAAAGGCAACAGCTCAACTATTTGCACAAAATAATATTCGATTAATTCTTTGCGGAAGACGAAGTGAACGATTATCAGATCTAAAAGGAGAATTAAGTAAATTAACAGATGTAACTACGTTACAATTTGATGTTAGTAAAAAAAATGAAGTTTTTAACGCCATTGAATCAATTCCAAAGGAATTTCAAAAAATAGATATTTTAATAAATAATGCTGGAAATGCACATGGTTTAAGCACTATTCAAGATGGAAATTTAGACGATTGGGACGCAATGCTAGATATTAATGTAAAAGGTTTGTTGTATGTTTCAAAAGCAATTCTCCCACAAATGGTTGAAAGGAATGATGGTTTTGTAGTAAATATAGGCTCTATTGCAGGAAAAGAAGTGTATCCGAATGGAAATGTATATTGTGCTTCAAAATATGCGGTAAATGCTTTAAATAAAGGAATGAGAATGGATTTAAATAAATACAATATTAGAGTTTCTGCAATTCATCCAGGATTAGTTGAAACTGAGTTTTCTGAAGTCCGTTTTAAAGGTGATGTAGATAAAGCTAAAAATGTGTATAAAGGTTTTAAAGCCTTGCAAGCTGAAGATATTGCAGATATTATTCATTTTGTGGTTACAAGACCGTATCATGTGAATATTGAAGATTTAGTTGTCTATCCAACTGCCCAAGCAAGTGCTACAATTTTAAATAAGGAATAAGATTTTAACATGATTAACAAGCGTTTATTAATAAAAAATTTATTGGCTCATAATGATGAAAATAGCTTTTACGATAAAAAGCGTAAAATTTCATTGGATACAAATGAGGGAAAAGCTAAATTTTTAAAACACGTTTGTGCATTATCAAATTCAAACCCAGAAAATAATTCTTTTATTGTAATTGGCGTTGAAGATGAATTTAATAAAATTGAAGGAGTTGATTTTTTTGATGATAGTAAAATTCAAAACCTTGTAAACTCCTATTTTGAAAATCCTCCAAAAATCCAATATGAAAATATACCCTTCCCTAGGTTGCCAAGGTATAAAGTAGTTGGTTTAGTTACTATTCATCCTAATAATAAAGTAACATTTTTAAAAAAGTCCATTTGGAAATATGTGCGAGGACGAATTTTTTTCAGAAGAGGAAGTAATTCAATGTCTACGCTTGGAACATTTGAATTAAAAAATACAAATCAAGCAATTGTTGAAGCAATAGAAATAAATGCCAGTAATAATATTGAATTAACCTTAGACGGTGTTTTTGATTTTATGAATAGACATAAATCAGAATATCATCCAACATATAAGGTTTTTAACGAGCAATTTGTATTGTGTTGGGCAGGTAAAAAAAAGAAAATATGCAATAAAACGTTTTACTCTCGTGTAGATATTGAGTTGGTAAATGAGCAAGTAAGATTGTTTTATTCAGCGTTAGATGAGGTTAAAATTGAGCACAACCATAGATCATTTATTATTACTGAATATGTTTATTTGAGAATTAAAGATGAGTTTGATTATTATCCTTTCGAAAAAACGGTAATTCATTTTAAAGACAACGGAAAACATGATATTGTAAGTGAATTGGTTTTTCAACCACCTCAATTTGATAAAACAGTATTGCATCATGTTTTTAACAGTTGTAATGCTATTTTAATGAAGTTAAAAAATAAATTACCTTTAACAGCAACTGAATTAAAAGATTTACAAGAAATACCCACTAATTATTTGATTTGCACTTTAAATGGTTTTAAAGACGCAAAATTAAAATTGGAAGAAATTAAAAGTATTTTAAGAGAATTGGAAGATAAATCAGCATATATCAACTATAAAGAAGCTGTTAGAATATTAAGAAAAGTTAAAAATCAATAAAAATGAGTATTGAGAAAGATTATAATTTGTGGTCGCAGCAATATGATACGAATGAAAATAAAACAAGAGATTTAGATGGTTTATCAACCAAAAAGATACTCTCAAAATATAAGTTTGATACTGTTTTAGAGTTAGGATGCGGCACAGGTAAAAATACAACTTGGTTAGTAGAGAAAACTAAAAAAATTATTGGATTAGATTTCTCTCAAGAAATGTTGAATAAAGCAAAAGAAAAGATAAATAACCCTAAAGTAACATTTATAAAAGCTAATTTATTACAACCTTGGGAGGTGGATAATGAGTTTGCAGATTTAATAACTTCAAGTTTAACATTGGAACATATTAAAGATTTAGACTTCATTTTTAAGCAAGCTTATTTAAAATTAAAACCCAACGGAATCTTTTTTATAAATGAATTGCACCCATTTAAACAATATAGTGGCAGCAAAGCTAGATATGAATCAGAACAAGGAAGTAAAGTCTTAGAAGTTTATACACATCATATTTCCGAATATTTAATCACTGCCAAGAATAACGGATTTACATTAGTAGAAATTGATGAACAGTTTGATAATTTTGAAGAAAATGAAATACCAAGATTAATCTCATTTGTTTTTAGGAAATAATTGCAATTCTCAATTGTTTTCCCTAGATAAGTAGCAACTAATCTTAAAATAAAAAGTCGCTTCATTTTTGAAGTGACTTTTTATTAGATCTATTTTAACTATTATAAGTCAAATTTTATACCCTGAGCTAAAGGAAGCTCTGTAGTATAATTAATAGTATTTGTTTGACGTCTCATATAAACTTTCCAAGCATCAGAACCAGATTCTCTTCCTCCTCCAGTTTCTTTTTCACCACCAAAAGCACCTCCAATTTCGGCACCAGAAGTTCCAATATTTACATTTGCGATACCACAATCTGAACCTGCTTGAGACAAGAATGTTTCAGCTTCACGTAAATTATTTGTCATAATTGCCGATGAAAGCCCTTGAACAACACCATTTTGAATTTCAATAGCATTGTTAACATCACCACTGTATTTTAATAAATATAAAACTGGTGCAAAGGTTTCATTTTGAACAATTTCAAAGTGATTTTTTGCTTCAGCAATTGCAGGTTTTACGTAACAACCACTTTCATAACCTTCACCACTTAAAACACCACCTTCAACTAATAAATTTCCACCTTCATCAACTACTTTTTGCAATGCATTTTCATACATTTTTACAGCACCTATATCAATTAGTGGTCCAACGTGGTTATTTTCATCTAAAGGATTTCCAATGCTTAATTGTTTATAAGCAGCAACTAATGCATCTTTCACTTTATCGTACATAGATTCGTGAATAATTAATCTACGTGTAGATGTACAACGTTGTCCAGCAGTACCAACAGCACCAAAAACAGCACCAATAACAGTCATTTTTATATCTGCATCAGGTGTTACAATAATAGCATTGTTTCCTCCTAATTCTAATAAACTTTTACCTAATCGCTCAGCAACAGTTTTAGCAACAATTTTACCCATTCTTATAGATCCGGTTGCTGAAATTAAAGGAATTCGTTTATCTGTAGTCATATATTCACCTACTTTATAATCGCCGTTTACAATACACGAAATACCTTCAGGTAAATTGTTTTCTTTTAAAACATCAGCAATTATATTTTGACAAGCAATGCTACACAAAGGAGCTTTTTCTGAAGCTTTCCAAACACAAACATCACCAGCAATCCAAGCTAAAGCAGTATTCCAAGCCCAAACAGCAACAGGAAAGTTAAATGCCGAGATAATACCAACAATTCCAAGTGGGTGGTATTGATCGTACATTCTATGACCAGGACGTTCAGAGTGCAAAGTAGAACCATTTAATTGTCTTGATAAACCAACTGCAAAATCACAGATATCTATCATTTCTTGTACTTCACCTAAGCCCTCTTGTAAAGATTTTCCCATTTCATAAGAAACTAACTCACCTAACGGTTGTTTTAATTCACGTAATTTTTCACCAAACTGACGAACAATTTCACCACGTAAAGGTGCTGGTTTTAACCTCCAAGTTTTAAAAGCACTTTGAGCTGTTTCCATTACTTTTTCAAAATCATCTTTTGTAGTTGAAGTAACTTTTCCTATTAAGTTTCCATCTACTGGAGAATACGATTCAAGTATTTCACCATTTCCAAAGAAATTAGAACCTGTTGAAGTTCCTTGGTTTAAATCTTTAACACCTAATTTATTTAGTGCAATTTCTATTGTTTTTTCTATTGTTAGAATTTCCATAGGTTGGATGTTTTTTATTTTATGCAAAATTACGAATAATATATGTTTTAAAAAGAAAAGCCGCTTCAAATTTGAAACGGCTTTCTTCATTCAATATTTGGTAACCAACCAAATAATAAACCAACTAAAACTTATAATTTAAACCTGTATAAACCCCTAAGTAATAAGGTTGTATACTTCCAGAGTTTCTAGAAAAGGTATTTGTTTGAACTTTAAACATTGGTGATACATTGATAAATAAATTTTTATGGATTGCGTAATCAACATCCAACCCAATATTACCACTAAAGTTTACAGATCTTAAATTGTTTGAAGAACCTAAACTTTGAGAAAAATTATTAGTTTCAATAAAAACTTCATCTTTATTCAAAAGAAGTGTACTAAAACCACCAACTACATTTACACCAAGTTTACCGTCTACAACATTATATTTTACTTCAACAGGAATTTCAACATAACCAAAAACTTGATTTAAACTTCCTGAATTATCAACTTCTTTAGAAGAAGTGATTTCATTTTTACCTAAAACAGGGTTGTTAGATAGGTTAGAAAAACCTATAACTGAAACACCTGGAGTGACATAAACGCCGTCTGTAGTGTAACCTAAATTAATTAGATTAACACCAGATTGTAGGCTAAATTTATTATTAAGCTTGTATGCTACTTTTACTCCATATGAATAGGAAGAATTTCCAGAGGTTGGATTTTCTTTAAACTGAGAATCAACCCCAGAACCATCACCAAATGAATTGATATAAATAGGAGCAAATATGGTAGCTACTGTAAGTTTTCCGTTTAAAAATTCTTTAGTATCCGTATTATTTGTTGGATTTTTTTTAAGCGGTAAATCAACAGCGTCAGCTAAATAATAAATACTAGATGTTTCATTAATATTTGTAGGTTCTTCAGAGGTATTATTGTTGCGGTCTTCAGTATTAGTAGTTAAACTTTCTAAATTGATAATATTCTCTTTTTCAATACTAGAATTCTGTTTAGTTTCAGTGGATTTTCTTTCTGTAACAGTATTATTTTCGTCTTTCTGTTCTTCTAAAACTTTAGGAGTAGTAGTTTTTTTAGGGAGTATATTTTTGGTTAAGTTAGAAGTTGGAAGTAAATAAATAGTTCCTACAGTAAACAGTAAAGCAAATAATGCAGCAATACTTGAAATTTTCACCCATAAAGGAACGAGACGTTTTTTAGAAGGTTTCTCTAAATTTTTTTCAATAGCATTCCACGTCTTGTTTGGTGGGGAAACCTCAAAGTCTTTTAAATTCTCTTGGAATAATCTATCAATATTTTTTAAATCTCTCACTACTATCTTTTAATCTTAAATAGACTGTTGACTTTCTTGATGTAATTCTATTTTTTGTTTTAAAATGCCTCTTGCTCTGGCTAAATTTGATTTTGATGTGCCTTCTGCAATTTGCAACATTTTTGAAATTTCTTTGTGTGAAAATCCGTCTAGAACATACAGGTTAAAAACCATTCTGTATCTATCAGGCAATTCTTGAATTAGATTTAATAAAAAATCTAAAGAAACTTCATCATCATCTATGTCAACAATCACTTCATCTGGTATCTCCTCAGTAACTAAGTTTAACACATTCTTTTGTCTGTATTTTAAAAGAATAGTGTTAACCATAACACGCTTTAACCAACCTTCAAAAGAACCTTTAAACTTAAACTGCCCAATTTTATTAAAAATGGTAATAAAACCATCTTGAAAATTATCCTGAGCCTCTTGTTTATTTTTAGAGTACTTTAAGCATATAGAAAACAACTTACCAGAAAAAAGTTGGTAAATTTCTTCTTGTGCCCTTCGGTCGTTTTTAGCACATTGTTTTACGAGCTCGTTTAAACTCAAAAGCAACTGTTTTAATTAATAATTAGATACCTATAAAGATAATAGGTTGCGTAAATTTACATTACTTTTGTGATGTTTCCCAAAATTTATGATAAGAAATAGCGTTTTTAACATTAGAAATTTCAATGATTTTAATAAAATAGCACTGGAAATATTTCAATTTCAAGCTAAAAATTGTGCTGTTTATAAAGAGTTTATAAATCATTTAAATATTAATATTTCTGAAGTTAAAAGTATTGATAAAATACCTTTTTTACCGATTCAATTTTTTAAATCACACAAAATTTTAGCGACTTCAAGCGCTATTCAAAAAACTTTTTTAAGTAGCGGAACTACTGGAAACACTCAAAGTAAGCACTATATTACTGATGTTTCTATATATGAAGATAGCTTTACTAAAGGGTTTGAAAATTTATACGGAGCTATTGAGGATTATACGGTATTAGCTTTGTTACCTTCATATTTAGAACGTGATGGATCTTCATTAATTTATATGACAAATGATTTCATTAAAAAATCTAAGAAACCTAAAAGCGGATTTTATTTAAATAATTTAAACGAATTAAGTAAAATTTTGATAGAATTAGACGAAAACAACGAAAAAACACTCTTAATTGGAGTTTCTTTTGCCTTATTAGATTTGGTTGAAATGTATAAATTTAAGCTAAAAAATACCATAATTATGGAAACTGGTGGAATGAAAGGTAGAAGGAAAGAGTTAATTAGAGAAGAATTACACCAAGTTTTAAGTAGTGGTTTTGGAGTTGAAAAAATACATTCTGAATATGGAATGACTGAGTTATTAAGTCAGGCGTATTCTAAAGGGAATGGTATTTTTGAATGTCCGTCTTGGATGAAAGTTCTAACTCGTGATACTGAAGATGCGTTAACTATTTTGTCAGAAGGAAAATCTGGAGGAATTAACGTTATTGATTTGGCAAATATAAATTCCTGTTCATTTATTGCAACACAAGATTTAGGAAAAACCTATAAAAATGGAACGTTTGAAGTTCTAGGGCGTTTTGATGATTCAGATATAAGAGGTTGTAATTTAATGGTTTTGTAGCAAAATATTTTTACAGAAAACTACGTCACCCTGAATTTATTTCAGGGTCTCATTATTAGTGTGTGAGATGCTGAATCAAGTTCAGCATGACGAATAAAAAAGACTACTTTTCAGCAGTCTTTTTTTGTATAATTATATGAAAACGCTTCTCAACGGCGCTCGATGTGACATTAAGTTATACCACTTTCAATAAAAAATAACTTTTTTTACCGCGTTGTAATAACACAAATTTATCAGCAATTAAATCAGAAATTGTAATAATACAATCGTCTTTTACTTTTTCTTTATTTACTGAAATTGAGTTTTCTTTTAAAGCTCTACGTACTTCTCCATTTGAATTTAAAAACTTTGTATCAGCAAAAGCAGGTACAATTCCGAGTCCGTTTTCAATAACAGAACGTTCTATTTCAGCTTGCGGAACACCGTCAAAAACATCTAAAAAAGTTTGTTCATCTAAACTTTTTAAATCGTCAGCGGTAGATTTTCCAAATAAAATATTTGAAGCTTTTATAGCATTATCATACGCTTCTTTTCCGTGCGTCATCACAGTAACTTCTTCTCCAATTTTCTTTTGAAGAATTCTCATATGAGGCGCTTCTTTATGTTTGGCAATTAACTGTTCAATAGTTTCTTTATCTAAAAAAGTGAATATTTTAATATATTTTTCAGCATCTTCATCAGAAGAATTTAACCAATATTGATAAAACTTATAAGGTGAAGTTCTTGCGGCATCTAACCAAACATTTCCACCAGCAGTTTTTCCAAATTTTGAACCATCAGCTTTTGTAATTAATTTGCACGTTAATGCATACGCTTTTCCTTGCGCTTTTCTTCTAATTAATTCAGTTCCAGTAGTAATATTTCCCCACTGATCTGAACCTCCCATTTGAAGTTTACAATTGTTTTCTTTGTACAAGTGGTAAAAATCGTACCCTTGAAATAATTGATAGGTAAATTCAGTAAAACTCATTCCGGTTTTAGATTCAGAATCAATACGTTTTTTAACTGAATCTTTTGCCATCATATAATTTACGGTAATATGTTTACCAACATCACGTACAAATTCAATTAATGAAATTCCTTTCATCCAATCGTAATTATTCACCAATGTTGCAGCGTTTTCAGAAGTACTATTGTCAAAATCTAAAAAACGAGCTAACTGACCTTTTACACCAGCAATATTTTTATTTAAAGTAGCTTCATCTAATAAATTACGTTCGTCAGATTTTCCTGAAGGATCACCAACCATACCTGTTGCACCGCCAACCAAAGCAATAGGATTGTGACCTGCTTTTTGAAAATGCATTAATATAATAATTGGCACTAAACTTCCAATATGTAAAGAATCGGCAGTTGGGTCAAACCCAATATAACCAGTAGTTTTATTTTTTAATAAATATTCTTCAGTTTCAGGCATCATATCGTGTAACATGCCTCTCCAACGCAGTTCTTCAACAAAATTCATTTTCAAAATTTTTAATTTCAGCAAAGATAAAATTTTAGTTTTTAGTTAACAGTTTAATTACTTAGTTTTTTATAAAGTAACTTTTACACAATTCAACAAATAAACAATTGAACAAATTAATAAATACCCAAACATTTTTTATACTTTCGTTTTATGATTTTAGTTACCGGCGGAACAGGTTTAGTAGGGGCACATTTATTGTATCACCTTTTATTAGAAAATGAAAGTGTGAAAGCTATTCATAGAAAAAACAGTGATTTACAAGCTGTAAAAAATGTTTTTAGCTATTATTCTAAGGATTTTGAAGCTATTTTTCAAAAAATTGAATGGGTTGAAGCTGATATAACCGATGTGTTTTTATTAGAAAAAGCCTTTGAAAACACAACTGAAGTTTATCATTCAGCAGCATTAATTTCTTTTAATTCGAAAGATTATTCCCAAATGCGAAAAATTAATATTGAAGGAACTGCTAATGTTGTTAACTTTTGTATTGATAAAAAGGTAAAAAAATTATGTTTTGTAAGTTCAATTGCAACGATAGAAAAAGCTATTAATAAAAATATTATTAACGAGGATGAAGATTGGAATCTTGAAAATAATAATTATGGCTATGCAATTACAAAATATGGTGCTGAAATGGAAGTTTGGAGAGCATCACAAGAAGGAATACCAGTTGTAATTGTAAACCCAGGTGTTATTTTAGGCGCCGGTTTTTGGAAATCTGGACCAGGAGAGTTATTTGCCAAAATGGATAAGGGTTTAAAATTTTATTCTGAAGGAGTTACAGGTTTTATATCAGTAAAAGATGTGGTAAAAACGATGATGCAATTAATGAAAAGTAACATAAAAAATGAACGTTATATTTTAATCTCAGAAAATGTAAGTTTTAAAGACGTGTTTTTTCAAATAACTGATGCTTTAGGTAAAAAAAGACCAACTATTAAAGTAACAAAATTTATGAGCGCTATTGGCTGGAGGTTAGACAAGCTTAAAACCATTTTAACTGGTAAATCGCCATTATTAACAAAACATTCTGCAAAATCTATTCATAATAAATTTTATTATTCTTCTGAAAAAATTAAAAAGGAATTGGACATTAAATTTGAACCAGTTTCAGAAACAATAAAAAGTGTATGCGAGTTATATAAAATGTAATTTTATGCAATCAGAAATTCAAAGTATTATTGAGAAATGGACAAAAAATCAATCTTTTGAAGCTAAAATAATAACATTGTTTGAAAAAGTTAGAGACATTCCTTATGGTAACATAGGCTCAAGAAACCCTATAGATGTTTACCATAAAAATAAAGGAACTTGTTCTGGAAAACACGCGTTGTTGAAAGCTTTATATAAGGAAATTGGAGTAGAGGTTAAAGATTATATTATAATGCATAAATTTAATAACTTACCAATTGAATTTCCTCAAAATTTGAAAAACATCTTAAATAAATCAACAATTATTGATCCTCATAATTTTTTGAAAATTAAAATTAACAATCAATGGTTTACTGTAGATGTTACTTGGGATAAAAGTTTAAAAAAATTAGGATTTCCAATTAATGAAAACTGGGATGGGAAATCTAATTTAAATATTTTAGTTGCACTGGGTGGTGAAATTTACGAAACAAAGAATCCAATTTTATTTAAAAAGGAGCTACTTAAAAAACAAACTAAGCAACAGTTAAAAGATAGAAAATTATTTATTCAAGAACTTACAATATGGTTAGATTATTATAGAAATCTATAGAGTTTACAATTCGTTAGTCAATAATACCATTCTTTAATTTACCTTTTGGAAACCTACCAATTATAAACTATCATTTATTTTTTTAGTAGATCTCCTTTTAAGTTTTCTTAGTGAATCTTTTCTCATTCGGCTAAGAGAATCAGCTATTTCAATTTCTATCTTGTATTGTGTTTTTAACGCTTTTAATCGCTCATCAACTTCCCCTAATATTTCATCATAATCATCTATTCTAGAAGTATAGTAGTAATTACTTTCTTTAAACCTAATGGTGTCTATTTGATATTTTTCAAAAACTAAGGGAAAATAATTTACATTGCGTTGAAGGTTTAAATTTTTAATATTATCACCACCATTAGCAAGAAAAATATCCGTTAGTAAATCAACCATTTGTTCTTTTGGTATTAAATTTTCGGGTTTTTTAATTATTGTGTTACTAGTACAAGCTCCTAAAAAAACACCTAAAATAACTATGTAAATAAATTTATTCATTTGTTCTATTAAATAGTAATCGTTTTCCTTTTACGGTATTATGAAACACTCTATTGTGATATGCTAAATGGCCATTAACAAATGTATGTGTGATTTTTGAATAAAATGTAGTACCTTCAAAAGGAGACCAACCGCATTTGTACAAAATATTATCTTTTGTAACTGTCCAAGGAGATGAAATATCTACCAAAACTAAATCTGCATAATATCCAATTTTAATAAATCCTCTTTTTTCAATTTTGAAGATTTTTGCAGGATTATGACACATTTTTTCAACTATTTTTTCAATTGAAATTTTTCCTTGCCTATGAGCTTGCAACAAAGCAGGTAATGCATGTTGTACTAATGGACCACCACTTGGTGCTTTGGTATAGACCTGCTGTTTTTCTTCTAAAGTATGTGGTGCGTGATCAGATGCTATAACATCAATTTTATCATTTAAAAGTGCTTTCCAAAGACCTTCTTTATCTTTTTCAGTTTTTATTGCTGGATTCCATTTTATAAACGTTCCTTTACTTTTATAGTCACTTTCATCAAACCATAAATGGTGTACACAAACTTCAGCAGTAATTTGTTTATCTTCTAGCGGTATGTTATTATTAAAAAGTTCAGTTTCTTTAGCTGTTGATAAATGAAAAACATGCAAACGAGCGCCTGTTTTTTTAGCTAACTCAATTGCTTTTGATGATGATAAATAACAAGCTTCTTCACTTCTTATCTTTGGGTGCATTTCAATAGGAATATCATCTCCATACTCTTTTAAGTAGGTTTCTAAATTCTTTTTAACCGTTGCTTCATCTTCACAATGCACAGCAATTAACATTTTAGTTGAAGAGAATATTTTTTCTAAAATTTTCTCATTATCAACTAACATATTTCCAGTTGAAGAACCTAAAAATAATTTAATTCCAGCAACATTAGTTGGGTCGGTTTTTAACAATTCTTCCAAATTATCATTTGTTCCACCAAACATAAATGAATAATTGGCATAAGAACTATTAGCTGCAATTTCAAATTTTTGTTCTAACAACGCTTGTGTTGTTGCTTGAGGAACTGTATTTGGCATTTCAATAAACGAAGTAATACCACCAGCAATAGCAGCTTTACTTTCACTTTCAATAGTTGCTTTGTGTGTTAATCCAGGTTCGCGAAAATGAACTTGGTCGTCTATTACACCAGGAATTAAATAGTTTCCTTCAGCGTCAATTACAGTTGTATCTGAAGATTTTGAACTGATAGAGGAATCTATATCTACAATATATTCTCCATCAATTAAAACGTCACCTTCAATTATTTTACCTTCGTTAACAATTTTGGCATTTTTTATAAGTGTTAAACTCATTTTTTCTTTTTATTTTGGTAATCCTTGCAATCTCATTTTAATAACTCCAAAAACGGCTTCAGATATTATGGAGCCACTCATTTTTGAAGTTCCTCTTTTTCTATCTGTAAAAATAACAGATACTTCTTTGTATTTAAATTTTCTTTTCCATGCTTTAAATTTCATTTCAATTTGAAAAGCATAACCCACAAATTTAATTTTGTCTAATTCAATGTTTTTAAGCACTTCACTTTTGTAACAGACAAAACCAGCTGTAGTATCAAAAATTGGGATTTGAGTTATAATTTTAACGTATTTTGAGGCGAAATAAGATAAAAGCAATCGTTTAATATCCCAGTTTACTACGTTAATTTTGTTATTTAAATATCTTGATCCTATTGAAAAATCAGCTCCACCAATAGCACAAGCATTGTATAAATGTATTAAATCTTTTGGGTTATGCGAAAAATCTGCGTCCATTTCTATAATATAATCGTAATTATTTTTTAATGCCCATTTAAACCCGTGAATATATGCAGTACCAAGCCCAGTTTTTTCTTTTCTTATTTCTAAAAATAAATTTGAGTAGTTACGTTGTATATTTTTTACAATTTCTGAAGTTCCGTCGGGTGAGCTATCATCCACAACCAAAATATCAAATTGTTTTTCTTGAGAAAATACAGCTTTAATAATAGCTTCAATATTTTCTTTTTCATTATATGTAGGAATAATAACAAGTGTATTTGACATATGGTAAAATTATTTCGCAAAGATAAAACAAATTATTCCTAATTTTGCGTTAAAATAATAGTTAACTAAATGTTTGAAGCAACAAAAATTATACATCAAAATAATGATTGGATTACATTTGTTTTATTGTTTGTTTTGGTTGTTTTATCGCTATTAAGAGTGATATTTAAGGATAGGTTATCATATGTAAACAAGGTTTTTATTTCAAAAAAGTATTTTTTGACTTACTTTAATAAAGGGAAAAGAAATTTTTTAAATGGGTTTCATGTATCTCTTTTTATTGTTCAACTTTTAGTTTTATCGCTATTAATATATTTAGCAAATAGGCAATTTCAACTTCAGTTAATACCAATAAATTTTAGAGGTTATATTTTAATTATTTTTTGTGTTAGCTTGTATTTTATTTTACATTATTTAATAGGACTTCTATTAGCATTTTTATTCAATTTTAAAATAAATTACAGCAAAATAGTTTACCATAAAAACAGTTATTTTAATAACTTAATTTTATGGCTTTTACCCTTCATTATTTTAACAGTTTACATAAATAATTATCAAGGTTTAGTATTAAATATTACCCTATTATTGTTTGGGTTATTATTATTGTTAAGGTATAGCCTAATCTTAATAAATAATAAAAAGCTCATTTTTAATAACTTATTCTATTTTATTTTATACCTTTGCGCCCTTGAAATAGCGCCTTTAATAATTATTTTAAAACTAACTTTTTAAAGATAAAGTTGAAGAATATGAAAGTGAAATCTATACTAGTTTCTCAGCCAGCTCCAAAAACTGAAAACTCACCTTATTTAGAATTATCAGAAAAGCAAAAAGTTAAAATTGATTTTGTTCCGTTTATCCATGTTGAAGGAGTTTCAGCAAAGGAAGTTAGAACACAAAAAATTGATTTACATAATTACTCGGCAATTATTTTAACCAGTAGAAATGCTGTTGATCATTTTTTTAGAATTGCAGAAGAAATGCGTTTTTCTGTACCAGATTCTATGAAATATTTTTGCCAATCTGAAGCTGTGGCTTATTACCTTCAAAAATATGTAGTATATCGTAAACGTAAGATTTATGTAGGTCAGCGTACATTTCCAGATTTGATAAAAATTATTAAAAAACATAAAGAAGAAAAGTTTTTATTACCGTCTTCTGATAAATTAAAAGATATTATCCCAACGTCATTAAATGAACTTGAGATAACTTGGGATAGAGCTACCTTATTTAAAACGGTTGTAAGTGATTTATCTAACTTAGAAGATGTTTTTTATGATATTTTAGTATTCTTTAGTCCATCAGGTATTGACTCGTTATTTAAAAATTTTCCAGATTTTAAGCAAAACAATACTTGTATAGCGGTATTTGGAAATTCAACAGTAAAAGCTGCAACAGAAGCAGGTTTAAAGTGTGGTATAAAAGCCCCAACTCCAGAAACACCTTCAATGACTATGGCTTTAGAAAAGTATATAATTAAAGTAAATAAAAAATAAGATTAAAAATTTATAAAGAAACCGAGTTTATCTCGGTTTTTTTATGCAAATAAATTAGCAAAAACATCTTCAACTTTTGCAACCTTTACAACTTTAATTGATTGAGGTTTCTTACTAATTTTATTGAATTTTGATATAAATATTTTGTGAAAACCTAGTTTTTCAGCTTCTAAAATGCGTTGTTCTACTCTGTTTACTGGTCTAATTTCACCAGCCAAGCCAATTTCAGCAGCAAAGCAAAAATCTTGAGGAATGGCATCGTCTTCATTTGAAGATAAAATAGCACTTATTACCGCTAAATCAATTGCTGGGTCATCAACTTTTATACCACCAGCAATATTTAAAAACACATCTTTTGCGCCCAATCTAAAGCCAGCACGTTTTTCTAAAACAGCTAATAACATATTTAAACGTTTAGTGTCATAACCAGTTGCTGAACGTTGAGGTGTACCATAAACGGCTGTACTCACTAGTGCTTGAACTTCAATCATTAATGGTCTCATACCTTCTAAAGTAGCGGCAATTGCTGTACCGCTTAAATCGTCTTCTTTTTGGGAAATTAGAATTTCTGAAGGATTTTCAACTTCACGTAAACCAACACTTTGCATTTCGTAAATACCTAATTCAGCGGTTGAACCAAAACGGTTTTTATTTGCTCGTAAAATTCTATACGTATGATTTCTATCGCCTTCAAACTGTAGTACAACATCAACCATATGCTCTAATATTTTTGGACCAGCAATATTTCCATCTTTGGTAATATGGCCAATTAAAAGTACAGGTGTAGCAGTTTCCTTTGCAAATTTTATAAGTTCAGCAGTGGTTTCTCTAATTTGGGAAATTGATCCTGGCGAAGCTTCAATATATTCGGTATGCAATGTTTGTATTGAATCTATTACAACAACTTCTGGTTGTGTTTCTTCAATAATTTTAAAAATGTTTTGAGTATTTGTTTCGGTTAAAATTAAGCAGTTTGGATTGGTGTTTTGCAAGCGTTCAGCACGCATTTTTATTTGCGATTGACTTTCTTCACCCGAAACATACAATACTTTTTTGGGTATTGTTAACGCAATTTGAAGTAATAATGTAGATTTTCCAATACCTGGCTCACCTCCTAATAATAACATAGACCCTTTTACCAAACCACCTCCTAAAACTCTATTAAATTCGTTATTTTTAGTAGTAATTCTATCTTCTTTATCAATAGAAATTTCATTAATTTTTAATGCTTTTGTATTTTTCTTTATTGAAGAAGTTTGTTTCCAATTTCTTTTTTCTTCTTTTTGAAGAATTTCTTCAACAATAGTATTCCACTCATTACAAGATTTACATTGTCCAAGCCATTTTGCATATTGAGTTCCGCAATTTTGACAGAAAAAGGTTGTTTTGGTTTTCGCCATTTTTTTAAATTGAAAGCAATAAATATACTAAGAATTCTTAGTTATTTTTGGTATTTATTATAAATTGGAAGTAATAAAAAGGACAAACCTCCAAAAACAATTACCATAATAGTTTGAGCTGTCCACATAATCCACCCAAAAGCACGTGCTGGATTTTCAGCAACATTGTATAAAATAAGTGCACTAGCAACAAAAACAGGGTACGTTCCTAAACCTCCATTTGTTAATGCCATACTTAAACCACCTACCACAAACCCAACAATTATAGCTGCAAAAGGAAGATTGGTAGTTTCGGGCAGTGCAAAAGTTACGGCATAAAACATAAGTACATACATTAGCCAAATAAAAACAGTGTGAAATATAAATTGCCACTTTTTCTTCATTTTGTAGATGCTTTTTACACCGTCTAGCAAGTCATTAATAAACGAAATAAGTTTTATAGCAATTGGATTTTTGGATTGTTTTAAAAATTTGTAAATTAAATATCCAGCTATTGGAAATACAACAATTATAAAAATTTTAGAGTAGATACTGCTTTCTCCACCATCTTTAAAAATATAACTACTAATTAATTTAGTTTGTAAAAAGAAAGCAATTCCAATAATACCTAATAACATTATTACATCGGCAACACGTTCAGCAACTATAGTCCCAAAAGCTTTTTTAAATGGAATATTTTCATACTTTTTTATGCTGGCTGCACGAGCAATTTCACCTGAACGGGGAATTGCTAAGTTAAGTAAATAAGCAATTAAAACAGCCATAACATTATTAGCAAAACGTGGTTTATAACCTAAGGGTTCTAGTAAAAATTGCCAACGGTAGGCTCTAGATAAATGACTTAAAATTCCAAAAAACAGCGATAAAGCAACCCACCAATAATTTGCAGTTCTAAATGATGTTTTAATTGAAAGTATATCGTTAGTTGTTAATTTTGAAAGCGAATACCAAATTAAAAAAACTCCCAATACAATTGGGAGTGTTATAAAACTTATTTTTTTAATTTTAGTGTTCAAATTAGGTTAGTGAATTGTCATTTTCATTTGGGAAAATTAGCGATGGTTTAAACAATTTAGCTTCTTCAAAGTCTAGTATTCCGTAAGAAATAATTATAACAATATCGCCTTTAGCTACTTTACGAGCAGCAGGGCCATTTAATGTAATTTCTCCACTTTTTCGAGGACCAGGAATTGCATATGTTTCAAGACGTTCGCCATTGTTAATATTTACAATTTGAACTTTTTCTCCTTGAATTATATTTGCAGCATCCATTAAATCCTCATCAATAGTTACACTTCCAATATATTGTAAATCGGCTCCAGTAACTTTAACTCTGTGAATTTTTGATTTTACTACTTCTATTTGCATAGCGCAAAATTAATAATTTTGTGTTAATCTATTCATATTTATAAACTTATATTATCTATAAGTCTAATTTCACCAGCAAAAACAGCTATAAAAGCTCTATATTTTTGCTTTGGGTCTTTATTTTTAATTGGTTGAAGTGTTTCTTCATCGGCAATTTCAAAATATTCAAGTTCTAATAATGGTTGTTTTTTAAATTTATTTTCAACCAAATTCTTTACATCTAAAGCATTTTTTGTGCCAAACTCTTTTTTAGCTTTAGTTAGTGTTTTATATATAAAAGGAGCAATTTCTCTATGCTCTTTTGTCAGTCTTGCGTTTCTTGAGCTCATAGCTAAACCATCTTTTTCTCTAAAAATATCACATCCAATAACTTTTACTGGAATTTGATTTTTTTGCACCATTTTTTTGATGATTTGTAATTGCTGAAAATCTTTTTCACCAAAATAAGCTTTATGAGGTGTTACAATTTCAAATAAACGTTTAACAATAGTTCCAACACCATCAAAATGTCCATCTCTAAATTTCCCTTCCATTTGGTGTTCTAATCCATCAAAATTAAATGTTTGAGATTTAATTTTATTACTATAAATTTCTTCAGCAGTTGGTGTAAAAACAATATCGCAATATATTGATTTTAAAAGAGATAAATCTGTATCAATTGTTTTAGGGTAATTTATTAAATCTTCTTCTTTATTAAATTGAGTTGGATTTACAAAAATACTTACAACTACAATATCATTTTCTTTTTTGGCTTGTTTTATAAGCGATAAATGACCTTTGTGAAGCGCTCCCATTGTGGGTACAAAGCCAATTGAAGTCCCCTTTTTTAACGACTTAATTTTTTGTTGTACCGATTTTATTTTAGCAAAAACTAACATGCTGTATTGTAAATAAACGTTAAAAGCGTGCAAACTTACATCTTTCAAGCTTAATTTTATATTAATTTTCGTAATTTTGCATATTATTTAAATATAGAGTTGGTTTATGAAAGATAAGAGAGTGTTGGTTGTTTCTTCAGAAGTAGTGCCATATTTACCGGAAAATGAATTGTCAACAACATCGTTTGAAACTGCAAAAATGATTCATGGAAAAGGAGGTCAAACCCGAATTTTTATGCCTCGTTATGGTTTAATTAACGAAAGAAGACATCAATTACACGAAGTAATTCGTTTATCAGGAATGAATTTAGTGATTAACGATATGGATATGCCGTTAATAATTAAAGTTGCTTCAATTCCAAAAGAGAGAATGCAAGTTTATTTTATAGATAACGAGGAGTATTTTAAAAGAAAGGCTTTATTTACAGATGAAGACAATAACTTGTTTAAAGATAACGATGAAAGAGCTATATTTTTTGCAAAAGGTGTAGTTGAAACAGTAAAGAAATTGAATTGGGCGCCAGATATTATCCATGTTCATGGATGGATGGCTTCTCTATTACCTCTTTATATTAAAGAATATTACAAAGACGATCCGTTATTTACAGATAGTAAAATAGTTACATCGGTTTACAATAATGGATTTGAAGGATCGTTAAGTAGTGAGTTTTCTAATAAAATTAAGTTTGATAATATCGATGAATCAAAAATTCAAACAATCTCTAACCCAAACTATACAAATATTTTAATGAATGCTATTGAAAATTCTGATGCAATTATTAAAGCAAGTGAAGAATTACCAGTAGAATTAGAAGAATTTTTAAAAACAAAAGAAAAACCTGTATTAGAATATTTTCATGTAAGTGAATTTGATACTGCTTATACAGAGTTTTACTTAAATGAAGTTTTATAGTTTAATCATTAAAAATCAAAAATTACATATGACAACTAAAGTTGTAAAAGTATTAAAATACTTAGGGCTATTCTCAATAGTATTTTTTACAATAATCTCTTGCGAAAAAGAGATAGAAAGTATTGGTGTTAACCTTGTTGATAATAATAATTTTAGCACAAGTAAATTAACAACAGAAGTAATAACGGCTAATGAAAATGTAGATAGAGTTATTTCTAGTGGAGTACCTCAATATTTATTAGGAGTGTATTCTGATACTGAATTTGGAAAATTAAAAGCATCAATAGTATCTCACATATCACCTCCTGTTATAGGTAATGATTATAACTATGGTGTAAATGCAGCTATAGATTCAGTTATAGTTTACATACCGTATCAATCAACAAGAGATCTGGAAAATTATAGTGGTGGGAAACCTAAATTTATAATAGATTCAGTTTTTGGAGATTCAAATGTTGAATTTAAATTGAATGTTTATGAACTTAAAACATTTTTAAACACATTAGACCCTGAAGACCCATCTAAATTAGCGGTTTATTATTCCGACAAAGAATTTTTAAAAGGAGAAAACACATTGTTTTCGGGAAGTTTTAAAGTTAATCCAAATGATACAGTAGCTTATATTAAAAGGTATATGCCTGATGCAACAACTTTTTATGATATTGATACAATTAAACAAACCAATTTAAGTCCTAGTATTAAAATTCCTTTAGATGAAAATATGATTCAACAAATTTTTGTTGACAATGCAGCTGGTTCAGAATTTTCATCAATAGATGATTTTCAACACTTTTTTAGAGGTTTATACATTGAAGCTGAAGAAATGACTAATGATAAATCTCATTTATTGTCATTAAATATGTTGAATGCTAATATAACAATATACTATTCAAATGATGAAGATGAAGGTGCAGATATAGATTTAAATGATAACGGAATTACAGGAGAACAAGGGGTTAGAATTAAACACGAATATGTATTCTCATTTGGCTCGTTAAAATCTAATGTTTTAGAAAGAGATAATACAAATATTAAAGCAAGTGGAGATGATAGATTATATGT
>Ga0209121_10001719_pt1 | contig 22927 bp, 15 predicted proteins | sample Cruoilmetagenom3_FD_187292 | JGI IMG/M metagenome (GOLD analysis project Ga0209121, IMG submission 187292) | Oil polluted marine microbial communities from Coal Oil Point, Santa Barbara, California, USA - Sample 3 (SPAdes) (version 2) | ecosystem: Environmental > Aquatic > Marine > Oil seeps ... | reverse complement strand
GCCATTACCAGCATTGCTAGCGCCGCCGGTGGTTTCTTTCATGCCGTTGTTATTGGTCACGAAAGAACCTGTCGGACTTGTTAACTGATTAGTACAATTGGCACTATCCGTAAACTCTGAACTTGCCGAAAATTGAACGGGTGTGCTTCCGGTGACGGCAATGTAAGAACTACCATTCAAGGAGTAATACAGATTCCAGTTTATTATCGTCCAATCCTTCGAACCAGTTGTTTCGTCAACGGTAAAGCGAATACGGAAATTCGTATCTACATTAATAGTTTGATTAACATTCTCAGCCGCAAGCCACGTAGCGAGCGTCTCACTACCATCATCTTTACGAAACCTGAAGGTGGGTTGATTAAAGGTTGCACCTGATGCCATATCAGACCTTTACTTCTTCTTTATAGTAGGCTGTTCGCTTTGGGAAATCGGGATCTTCATTTGCCATCTTGACCACTGTGTAGAAGTATTCTTTTGGAACCATCCGACCAATTAGAACTCGTTTCGGACCAAGTTGTACAAGATAATCAATCATTCCCATGCGGTCACAACCCATCCACTCGCGCAAATCGTCCTTCCAGACAAAGTAATCAAAGTTGGAAGTAACTCTACGTCCATGAGCGCGGTTGTGCTGGACGATGGCTAAGACACCTAAAGTTGGTGCATAAAACGGATCGCCACTATAGGTACCCCCGCCATCGTAATATATTCTAAATTCCATAGATTAGCCTCCTAAAGTCAGGCATCTAGCCTGAGACTAATCTAGGCTGTTGGATCAGATAGCTGAATGGTTACTGCCGTGAGCGTGAACTTGTTACCACTCGTCACACCTTGAGATGAGTTTAGTTCTTGAATGATATAAACTATGGATGTGCCATTACTGATACAAAAGTGTGTTGCTGTATCAGTGTCAGTTACATCGCCATCGGTAATCGCATCAAGAACGGTTTTTCTTCCTGATGTTCCGTCCGCTGGACCTGTATAAGCACAACCCGTCTCGTTGCCTAAATCTACTGCTGCCAATCCTGCCCAGTTAGTAGGACTTGCTGAACAGATATTTACTTGTGTTCCATTCGTTTCTAAAAAGTTTAGTGCTTCATCGAATACTTCATCTGAAATTGTTGCTGCCATAGTTATTGCTCCTTGCCTTTCGGCTCTTGTTTGGGATCATAAGTTCCCAATGTTGGTTTTGATATATCTACCTGAAACTTTATTTCTAATTTAACTGGTTCTTTCTTTTTATCTGCCATTGCTTACTCCTTACATACAAGATTCTTCTAATAATTTAATTCGTTTTTCGTGGTCATCTAGTCTTTCTTTTACTGTCATAGTTGGTTGAGCAGATTCTTTTTCAAAAGAGAAATATTCAAATACACTTTCTTTGCCACCATTCCACCGGTCATAATCTACAACTGATTTTCCAATGACACCATAAGGTTGAGGTCTGCCGCGCTTTGAGTTTTGGTGAACTTTCCATCCCTTTGGATGAGTTGGTTTGGGTGGAGGTGGATATTCTTTTCGATACCTTATTCCTGGAATATCTCTCAGATATTGAGCATACCACCAATCAAAATCAAGAAGTTGATCGTAGATCGTATGATCTCTTGACCAGAAATAGCGTGTATAAAGCATCGGCAACCGTCCGGTTTCCTTCTTTAGAGTTTCACCGTAAAGATTGGTTGTTTCAGTTATTCTTTGGGGGCTTTGGTTGTGATGTAACTCCAGGTCAATCACCAAACGGTCATGAGTCCAATCCACATCACCGGTATCTTCAACCGCTTTCAAAAGATTTTCAGCTTGTCGTTTTGCATTCTCTCCAGGATAGATCACACCGTAAGCACAACACCCAACCGGTAAGTAAAAATCATCAGGCGCTCCAGTTATAAATGCTTTGCGGTATTCATAAATCCTCTTTGTTTCCTTCCAATGATAAGCAAAGAACGAATCTATATATCCCCATGAAATTACAGCCCTGAATGCCAAGAATCTAACAGTAGGATTCTGAGCTTGTGCAAGAATCTTAAAATCAGCAAGTCCATTCGATGACCAATATTTCGAGCCGTCTAATCCAAAGGCAAACAAGCTCTCATCTATCGCTGTATTGATTGTCATAAATATCTCTCCTATACTTCATATGCAATTTGGAAGAATGCAATTTTATTGCCTGAAGTTACCCATACTGATGTGGTCGAGAACAATGTAAATATTGCTGAACTTTCAGGGATTCTCACTATACCACCTCCGCGAGTAACAACATCGTTGTTTTTGTAATATGCTAATGAATTATACCAAAACATTGTTCCTGTAACGCTTTTTGAGGTAAGCGGAGCACTCATCATAAAACTATTAGCATTGGATGTCCCCGCTGTTCCCATATAAACTGACACATAACATAAATTACCAGCCTGGCAATATCTAGCGACTACATCCGAAGGATCAACTGAAAATCCAGTAAAGCTCGGAGAATAAGATTGCCAAACAATAATATTAGTTCCTGATATTTCGCCGTCTATTTGTACATTGTTTTTAATAATCAGCTTGCCAGGCAAAGATTGAGTAATACGTTCAATAGCTCTCAATTTCGATTGAAGGCTGGCAATATCTATTTTAGCTTGGCGTAAATCGCTTTCTATGCTCATATGATTATTAGTTTCCTTAGATTGATATAAGCATCTTCTACAGTTTCACAATCCTTTTCCCATATAATTAACGGGTCGTACCATTGATTATGTTTCGTTGCTGATATATTCGATAGTTTTAGTTGATCCTCTATTCCCTTCCTGCCTGTGTGCCAGTACTTACCATGCACAAATAGCGGGGTTGGCTTCGGGACCGTATAAACCAAGAAATCTATTATCTGGCTTCCTCTTGTCCCAAGTAATCCAAAATGATATTGATATTCATAATTCAGGCTCAGTCTATCTAATGCTATTGAAACATTTAATTCATTAGTAGAGCCTATTTTATGTCCTTGTATTGTTGTTTGGTCTGTCATTAAACCTCGTACATCAGAAACTCGGCTACTTCTCTATAGTTTCTATTTGATGATCCTGGTGTTGGTGTAAGCTCTACCATCAAAAAAGATAGACTCGCTGGATCTATAAACACTTTCGAGTTGTCATAATAAGTGATGTTATGTCTTAGTGTGATTGGCGCCGGTGTTTTTTCTGAATCAGCCCAGGTATCAAGCTGCGTTGTGTGGTTCCCCTGAGAGTCCTCTTTATCGTTTAGATTAATTTTGCTGTTTGTTACTATTCTAACGCTCCAACCTTTCTTGACATCAACACGGATAACACCTTTTATAACTATTGAAAATAGCTCGGGAGTATAAGATGGATTTACGGTATGTAATGTTAATCTAAATTTAATTCTATATCCTGTAACATCATACGAAGATGATAATTCTAACTCTTGAATAGGACTTGTTTCCACAACCCCTACATGGGTCCAACTTGTATCATTATCTACTTTGTACTCTATTTTAATGCTTCTGTCTGTTCCGCTGAGTCCCTCTGTATGCAGCTTTATACTATGCCAATATTTGTTTATGTCCTTCAAGTTCCCATAATACCAAGCCGTTTCAATTTGTGATAAATCTCTATAATAGTAATAAGATGATGTTTCAGGATTAATTTCTATTGGGATATACAAAATCTCGCCGGCGCAATCAAACCAAAGCCTTGCCGTTCTTTTGCCTGGTATTTCTTGCACTATCATATCGTTTGCTCTTGCACCAGAATTACCAGAAACATTATATGCAAATGGAGCGTCCTCTCCGGTTGCCCCTGAACCATCGGATGTAACGCTTGTTGGTCGCCATATCTCGTTCCAACCAATACCATTATTACACAAAATGGATGGCACCCTTTCTTCTGATGAAATTAAGGCATAATATCTTCCAGGATAGGGTAGCAATTTTCTTACTATTCCCCTTCTTTCTTCTAATAATCCCTCGTCCTTTGTTGGTCCTATATCATCAAGCCGCCTATCATAATACCTTTCTATTCGCTCCCCAATGTTAAAGTACAGGTAAACGTTATGTTTCATAGCAGCCAATCCGTTGTATTCTGATCTTATTGCTGCAAGTTCGCCAAGGGGGATTTCAGCATAAACATCATTCTGTATACTTCCAAAGCTGTCTTCTTTGATAATATAGGGAATTAAGGGATCGCCATAAGCAATCATATTTTTTATATCGTCATATATGCTTGTGCCTATCTTAATGTCTTTATTTATAAACGTATGATTAGTAGCATAATATTGTGCAGGGGCATAATCTACCGTGTTGTTATCTATGTCAGCCGACCATAGCTGCATAGCCCCTTCTGTGTCAGCAACCATTAGCAGTAAATCAAATCTATTTTGACCATCATCTACAAAGGTATTAGTACCCGTACCAGAATTGTTGTACCATCTGAATTTGCGGATATTTTTAGCGTCACCCTGCGCTATGGCTACATAATCATAAACAATTTCAACATCAGTTATTTTTGTTCCAAATCCTGTTGTCCCTATTTCCCACCAATCGTCAGTATTTAATATGACAAATGAAGTTGCCGCTGTGTGTGTAATTTTCCAAGGCTTTGTGACGGTTATTACATCATTGGCTCCGGTGTTTGTGTTGGCTGATATTCTTCGCCAGGGTTGTTCTTCTTCTGCTCCTGGTCCCTCTATAATTAAAGCAACGGCGTTTATAAGATCTAGCGCGTCACCATTCATATCCACAGATAAGTCTAAATTGGTATTTAATTTTGTTTTGTTTGCGCTATTGCTCTTTGCCGCTCCTCTATATCCGTTTTGATACAATTTTGCTTGTGTTGATCCATTGTCATAGCTTGCTATAACATATAAACATCTTCTATGTTGGAAAAATCTAAAGTTTGATGCCTGGATTGATATCACCAAATCATAAGCGATTGATTGGTTTCCGTAACCGAATACCCATCCGACCCCAACCTCATGTTTATAAATCATTATTCCGCTAGCAGCATGATAACAACACTCTGTCAACGTTGAGTGATTGTAATATGCAGCAATCCAATATATTGTGCTTTTCGTTAAACTTTCTGGTGCATCAAGAGTAATCTCAATTATCCCACCACCACCAATTGAGTATTGACTACCACTTGCCAACAGTGTGTTAGGTCCACTACTGTCGCTATAAATTCCTACATAAGCTGTTCCTGCTGCTTGTCTATCTCTTACAAATATTTTTATTCTTGTAACTGTGACATTATTAGCAGGAGTATATTTGCTGGCGTATTGGTCAAAAGATGTTGTTGTCTCGCTGTGATACCCCTCCGAAGTCAAATCGCCATCTGTCGAAACTAAAGATGTTTTTGTTTCCTTTGGTCCACAAACAACATTGCCTCTTATTGTGTCGCAATGTCTACAATCCCTATATTTTGTTCTGTCATCTTCAAAATCTTTGGCGTTCATGCCCCCTGAGAAGTCCTGCTGAATAATGCTTGTAAATGGTAATTCAAAATCCTCATACTTTGCCGCTCCCTGGGATAGCTTCATAGCTGTTCGTGGCATGGGTGCCTGGGAGAAGCCGGCTTGTGGATTGATATTCCCCCGGTTGTCGCAAGTCAAAAAGTATTTAGTGTTGGTGCCATCACTTAGACTAAATACATGGGTTGGATTGTTTTCGGTTGGTCCTACTGCATAAGCCATGATCTCATCCTGTGTCTGTATTTAGTGTGGGCGATTTCTTCATTCTGATTACTTTGTATCTTTGCATTGCTTCAAACATATGGCTTTCTATTTTGTTTAGTATTTCTTTTTCCTTTATGGATATGTTTGATTTATCCTGGTATCTCAAAAACATGTACTCATAATGAGCTATTGCCGTCAATAATTGAATGGGGATGCTGTCGTCAATCGTGTCGCTTTCATCTGAAACGGCATCGTGTTGACCGTTGTATAAAATGCGGATCTGATTTCCAGCGTCATAGTCTAATTCATCCGGAAAACACAGATACCCCTCAACTTCTCGCCAATCGAAGATATTAACGTAATCATATGGTGCTGATGTAGAAGCTGCAACCTTAACCCGCGTTACATTTTTCACGCCGGACGGCAAAGAGTATTCCGTCTGGTTATTCACTACAGTCAGCGTTTCATCTGTCTTGGTTATATCGCCAATCCTTTGAAGTGCGATATTGATAGCATCATTCAGTGTAATAGCATCTGCTGTCCCGGGGATCAGCCGTTCTACTATTGTAGCGATATCTGATTTAGCTGTCATGGCATTTGTTCCTTTTTATAGATTCTAAAATATACTGACTTAGCCTCTAATTTATAACCATCTGTATCAAAAGTATAACCGTAACCAGGCTCCACTACAACCCATGTTGGCGGTTCTCTGGTTATTAGTGTCTTCATTCTATCACGTCTTTTAGTGATCACCTGACTTATTTCTACCTGTTCTGTCATGCCATACATAGGTTTTTTCTTCGCCCAAATATAAATCTCTGAATACATGCTATTGACCCACAAGATGCCTGGCTTGTTTTCTAGCCAGGCGCCAACTTCCCGTGATTCTTTTATCACATTTCTCAGACCAGGGTAAAACCTGCCCCAGATGTCCCCGAGATAAAGACCGGAGCTTGCCAGGTCCACGACTGTAAAGGCTATCACGAATGTAGGATCCATTCCCGCAGCAGCTATGAAACCCACCAAAGGCAGTAGATGATTCGCTCTGATCACTTTTCCTGCAAACATTAGAATTAAGAAGCATAAAGGGGGTATCCAATACAATATATCTGGTTTATTAATCACGGCTGCAGTAAGCCACATACCAACATATAACAAAGCATTAGATGTAAAAGCCGGCATATAAGGATATAAACCCTTCCGGCTTTTATTCATTCTGGATGGGATTGTTATGTTGGCTTCTACCAACCAAGCCCACCAATCGTTTTTGAAATACCATATCGCTAATGCTGTGAGTAATCCAATCCCTAGCCAGGGTAGAACATAGATCCAATATCCATTTATAAATATCCAGGGGATGATAGCCACAATTAGCTTTGGTTCGTATAATACAGCTATCACGAACAGGCTGACGGCAACCCAGGCGTTTCCCGTTATGATAGCCAGGAATATTAACCCTGCCGGTATGTCGCCTACGTTCCCATGAAATGCGTACAATGCGCCCGCATGGATCAACACCATAAATATTAAGCCGCCCCAGATGTCACCAGTAACGGCAGTATAAATTATTCCTGGCAATCCTGTTATCTGAAAATGTAGAAAGCGTATGCCGTACACAGTCCCCCATATTTTAGAAAGTAATCTAAACCAGAGATGGACCAAGGGAGATTTACAATCCACAATATCCTTGCCATATTTTGCATCCAACAAACCATCCATAAGATACATGGCTATATCAGGATCTATGTCCGTAGGCGCATAAATAAAGGCAAAGAATAGATTAATCGCGCACAACAGTAGCGAGTAGATGATGCTCAATGCCCTTTACCTTCTTTCCTGAATATTCCAGATCAAATAATCCTACATTGGCGTTTCTCACAATTCCGCCGGCTTTCATTACTAGCTGACGCAGCCACATTAGAGTAAATCCGGTATGAAATGGGGTTTTTTCTGATCCCCAAATTAAATAAAATGCCACTGGATCCAGGGTGTTTTTGATTAAAGGTTTTACTGCTTGCTCTATGCCTGGTACATGAATATAAAGCTCGCCCTTGTTAGCCAGTGTATCCACCAATTTTTGAATGGCATCAAATACCTCATGCGACCAAAGAGTCTGCAGCACATGAACACACGCTATTATGTCAAACTTTAGATCCCCATAATCCGTGTTTATAAAATCTTCCAGTCTAACAGTCGTTACCTCAGCATCCTCCGGTAAATTTATTTGAATGTCAACATCGCCCATTATTTTAAGAACCCTCATTGTCATTTGAAAATCCCTTCCGCTTCGTCTAATTCTTCCTGGTAATCCTCCACAGTTGTAGCTTTCAATTTGTAGTGGTCGCATATTACCGATGTATCCAGCATTGGTTTTATTCCCACGCTCTCAGCAAGCTCGCAAAAGTGATGGTCCTCGGTACGTCCATGCTCCAATAGATAATAAGGAAAGTTTCGATCATCTTCCACTTTTTGTTGCGTGACCTGCTCTCTATATTGTCCGGCTTTCACCACTGGTTTTCTACGAACTCTATGCTCTTTTACTTCCGGCTTCCGGACCTGGCTTTTGTGAACAGGGAACAAGGCACCGTTGTAGCGCTCATAGACGATATGCTCTGCTAAGATTTTTTCATAAACAGACCGATGAATTAGCGTGCAGCCCATCCCTACACTATCCACTTCAAATAATCCGCCCCTGGGATAGTTGTAGACAGGTGCATATAAACCACTGTCTTTGTGCCGCTTATATGCGATTGGGTTGAATGGGGACCTCGGTAGGAAATATAAACCCGCAACGAATGGCAGACCCAGCTTTATCAGATGAGTGATTACGTCTGTTGGCGGCACGGTATCATCGTCCATCCAAAAGATCCAATCTGAACCCTGATCGAGAAAACCTTTAGAAATTTCGTTGCGGTTTGCGTCTGTCAGGGACCAGCGCTTTTTGACATTTCCTATCGTATTGTTTTTGTTGTGATCAGGCAATGCGCTTGATACTGTTCTAATGTGTCCTATTGTAATTTCTCCTGATCGTTCAGTGTTCAGGAGCATAGCCATAACAGGTGACCACCAATCGGGGGATTGGTGCGCCGAACAAGCTACACCTATGTCAACAACTGCTTTCTTGTTTTCTTCTGTCATTATGCCTTTCCTATTAGATTTATTATATTGACAGGACATAATGCGCCCCTGATAAATTCTTCTGAACGCCCTTGTGCTGCCATATAATTATATTTACGCTTACAGCTATTGCACATGGCAATTTTCTTCAGATTTCGCATGAAACCTTCTAGCTGCTTTGTTGTTGGGTCTGGTTGGGTAGTATGCAACATAGTAACATATACCGGCTTTCCGCAATACTTACACTTAAATACCGGTACTGTTGACATTTGGCTCATAGTGATTCCCTTTCACTCCCAGGGTTCGGGTTGGTCGTGGTCTTGGGCAAACCTTTTCGGCACTAGAAACCTAGACCAACCCGTTAATTGAATCTGGTTTATGTGGTCAATAAAGCATGTGCCTTATCCTGGCGCAAACAGAAGGTGATTTCACCTATGACCTGACCTTTGAGGGCATCACCAGTCTTGGCTAATGGCTCTTGGGTGAATGGTCGTAAGGTTAGAAAACCTGCATGTTTGGGGTCAACCAACGGCAGTTTGCTGTCAATCATCCAGCGATCCAAAAGCAGCTTTACATTACCAAACGGGGTGACAATTTCATCAATCACCATACCTACCTGTGACTGAGAAGGATCTACCCGTAGGTAGTTTGAGGAATCGTAGAACGCCTTGATGGTGTTCAGGTTGGTTGGTGAACAACCTCCGATCCAGGGACCAATGCCGCCATCCTCATAGGCGGACTTTACTGCTGTTTCAAAGTTGGTTTGCTGTAAAGCAGCGCCATAGTCAACCACGTTATCAGTGATGAAGGTGTCAAAACCACCCATGGCTCTAGGCGTAGAAGCTGAACCGGCTTTACGTTGACCGTAAGCCAGTGCTCTTTCTACTAACCTCATAATGGATGGGATTGCTTTCTTCGCCTGATAATCGAACTCGTCAGTGATACCCCATTGGCTGATAGCTTGCTGCGTCATGGATACTTTGATTTCCTGGTGGAAGATCTGAGTATAGTTGGAACCCGTTGTGCGATCTGTAAATCCGAGATCATCCGAGTCGTCACCTTCCAGACGAGCTAAACCAATGATGGTGATAGCGGCAATCGAGTCGTGGCTTGCCTGTGTTCCGCCAAAGTTACGGGTGACCGTGATAATACTGGTTGCCGTAACCACGGCTGAAATCCACACCTGTTCAGCATCAATCAGCGCAATATGTCCTTCCTGGAACATATTGGGATCGGTAACCTTAGCGGTGGTAGCCGTTGAAGTGATAGTGGCTGCGTTATTGAGTGTGCTTGAAAGGGGTGTCAGTGTGTCCTCTAACCACTGAGGATTAGTACCCTTATTGATAAATTTGAATTTGCTGCTTGCTCCGTCAAGACCCCCCAACCCTTCAATCATTGGGGTATCGTGAGGGTCAATAAGTGAGATTACATCTGTTATGACTTTCTTCTGCGGAGTAGTGTCCGAGTAGGTAGTCATGGGGCTTGATAAGTTAGCCATGGCTAAAACTCCTTATTAGCTTATATGTCCAGCCCCTTATTCCTGTATGCTATTTCTAGCCTTTGTATTCCGGATATGTCGCCACGCCTTATTTGAGGGTGTGTCCCATTCCGGATCTGCGCCCTCTCTCTATCATACTGCTGGCGCAAGGCTGTCAATGCGGCAGGGGAATTTCCACCTGATACCATGCTGGGTATGTTCGGGTTTGGTCCCTGGGACTGGCTTCTGTTTAGTTGTCGTTGTTTTGCCAGGCTTTCAAACGCTTTTATGAATTGAAAACTGTCCATTTTATTTTCCCCTTTTTCGCCAAGTATTAATTTATTGGCTTCTTCAGGGTGAATATAAACGCCAGTTTCATTCATTATGCGTTGTACCTGGTTCTGCACATAAGCCGCCTCCGGATTGGGTCCTTGATCCGCAGCTTTTGTTTCCTGCTGTGAATCTTCGGTTGAAGGTTCCTGGCTGCCGCGTTTGGCATATGCTTCATTGATAGCTTTTTGTCTTATTGCGTCAGCTTGCGCCGGCGTCAATTTATTTCCAGTAGATTCAACCAACTGGATAGACTGATTAGCTTGCTCAATGGCAGCCTGGATCTCCTTATCCATCCTGGATACCGCTTTATCCGTCATGGATTGGACAGATCGTAACGTGTCATCTTTCCATGACTTCAATTCTTCTTGGGTAACATACTGATTCTCATTTGCCAGTTGCTCCGGTGTTTTCGGTTGGCTACCGTCTGCTCCCGAAACTTCTTCTGGTGATGCAGGGGGTGTGCCTTCACCCGCATTGCCACCGCCAGGGCTTCCATAAGTACCATTTTCATCGCCCATAAAAAGTACCTCCATATTCTATTGTCTATTCTATTATAGCACTGTTTTTCATTTTTTTACAAGGATTACATTTACATTGTATATTTCTTCAACCGGCTGAATAAAGATGGCATTTGATTAATCCGTATCTTTGATATAGTTTTAATAAAGCGATCCGGTTTAGAGTAAAATTTTCTCATAGCCCTTTTTTGTGCTTTTATTATATCATCTGCCTTAAGCCCTTCTGGTATGTATTCGGGCGTTCTAAAAGATTGTTTATTCCAGTTAGGCTTAAAGTCCAACGTATCCCATAGTTCGCTGCCTGGTATTACGTCCAGGATCATAAACTGTGCTTCTGATAATTTAGATTCATAAGCCCATGATATTGTTTTATTGATTGTTTCCTGGGTTTCACCTGGCAACCCGAAGATAAACCATCCTCTAACATCTAATCCAGCCCTTACCGCAAGTTCTATTCCTTTTTCTATGTCATGTACCCTCTCTTTCTTTTTTGCTTTTGCCAATATACTGTCGTTTGGACTTTCTATGCCAAAGGCTACTCGATAGCAGCCAGCGGCTTTCATGGCTTCTAATAATTCCTCGTCTATTCTGTCTGCTCTAATGCCATTCTCACAAGACCAGGATACATCTAAACCAAATTTGATCATATATTCGCATAACTTCATGGCGTGTCTTTTGTTTGCTGTAAAGTTATCATCCGTGATATTAAATTCTTTTGTGCCGTGGTATGTGATCAGATGCAGCATTTCTCTAACTACATCAATGGGTTCCCTGTAGCGTATTTTTCTCATAGATAGTTTGGGTGAAGCACAAAAGGTACATTGATAGGGACAGCCCCGGCTTGTCATAATCGGTGCTACGGGTTTGTTCTTTGTTACGGCACCCTGTGGTTTGTGGGGATATTTCCCTGGCTGCAGCAATTCCCAATCTGGTCTATATTTATCTATGGTCGAAGAGACCACTTTATCAACAAAACCACCCTGTATTATTCCAGGAGGGGTTTCACCTTTTAATATCCTAATAAGCGCTTCCTCGCCTTCTCTCACCACAACCCAATCAGCTTTAGTTTCTTCCAGTGTTTCCTTCGGTAAAACGCTAGGGTGAGGACCTCCCAGGATCAGTTTATATTTCCGGTTTTGCAAGCTGGCAAATTGAACAACCCATAAATAATCGCTGGTCATGCAGCTAACACCCACATAATCCGGATCAATGATAGATATATTCTGCTGTACTTCTGCCGGTGACATTCTTTTTCTGAGCGCATCAATAAAAAATATTTTATCTGTTACTGTTCTTGCTGCGCTTGCCAGGTAGCCTATACCTAAAGGTGGAATGACGGCTAATGCCGATGGATTGTTTGGGCGGACCAGGACAAGTTTCACTCTACTAATTTCCTCATTATGCTCTCAGCCCAGGTTTTGAAATCACCACCTGGGGATCCGTAAGATTCCCACGTTTCCATAAGCATTGTTTTTGCTCCACCCGATAGCGCTTGTCCAGAATAATAGGTAAACACCAATTGCATATAAAGAGGAGGTATCATGGTTTCTATGATTATATCATCCAGCATGTCATCAGTTGTTTGAGCGCTGGTATATAAAGCTTCATTTGTGTTATAGCGCTCCTCCTGTGCATCCATGTAAGATTTTACAAGCGGGTTTAATTCATAGTAGCTTTTCTTCCATTCCCAGGCTGTTTTAAGCTGTGGGTTCTCTGTTAAAAATTCTCGTCTTAGCTTCTTGGGCGTTTCAGGAAGCATAAAATACAATTCGTTTAGCTTAGAATAATCGGGGAACAGCTGTTCTCTGTTTGTATAAAATGCCTCCACCTGCTCTAATGCCTGGGGACTGTAAAGCTTTAACGAATCCTGCATATACATAGGCATATCTTTTATGTCAGCAAATTGTTCGGTTTCCGGGACATAACCGCCTAATAGCTGCGCCCAATAAGCCAGTGTTTCATCATCTATGGCTTCGTAATTCCTGGTTTCATTTTCTAAGAAGTATCTTTCAAAGTTGGTTCCTAATTGTTCTGCGACCAGTGGCTTGTTCTTACTGTCTAACTCGGTCCATCTATCCCAAACCTCGCTGACTAGGAAGTTGTGTACCTGTTCTTCCGGCGTATCAAATAATGCTGTCCTGGCTTCCATCTCCGGATATTGATTGTAGAAATCATTTATCGCTTTAGGATTCCCGTTCTTGTAATCGTCCCACGCCTGGCTGTGTAATTCTTGAAGCCCTCTTACCTTCATTTCACCTTCTGGTAATAATCCTGCGGGGAAGAGCGTTGACGGCAGTGTATATAATACGCCGCCTAATTTACCCTCATTGATTGCGGTCAGTGTTTGGCTGCCCGGCATTTTCAAAGCCATTTCTTGCGCCACTCGTTCAGATGCCATATCGAAGGCGTCCCCTTTTCTTTCAATGATAGCCCGATTCATTTCGTCCAGGCTGATCACACCATCCGCAACCAGGTTCACTAATTGCCTGTTGATGTAGTAATAGCCAAATTCGCCGTGTTTGTTCAGGTTAAATTTCTTTCTTATGGCTTCCTCGGGATATGCCATCACTTCACCGATGACACCCAGGGGACCGCCTAGTGTTCTCAGCATTTGTCCAAATCTTGTACCCGGTAATGGGTATAACTTTTCGGTATTACCTTTTATCATATGGTACGGATAGGTCCACCACATCGCCGGTGACATAATGTAGCTCGCCACATTCATAGGATCTATTTCGCCGGTTTCCTGCATTTGTGACCTGGCTAATGCCTTGGCTTGTTCCCAGATAGGACCTTCTTGATTCTTGATGGCTAATTCGGCTTGCTTTGCTGTGATGCCGGCTGTTCCCTCTTTAACCCAGGTGCGGATAATATCGTTTGCCCCATAATCTATGTTCTGGTTCATCACAGCAAACTGGTCAGCAGCCGACTCGAATTGCGAAAATGGGAATAGCTGTTTTAGAGGATCAATATAAAGCGCATCACCCATCCAATCAGGTAGATAGGCTGCTGGCAATCTTACTTTCCCTTTTAGCCGGCTCGGGATACCCTCTTGCTCCATCCTCTTTTGATGCTTTCGTATGTTCGCATATAACGAGAACCATTGAGGTTTTTCGATCATACGCTTGCCCCACTCTGCAAAGGTACGGGTAAACCAGAATTCATAGGGGAAGAACATCTGTGCTACATCATCTATGCCGTAGCGCCTGGAATAATTCAATAAGGCTCTATTCCTCATGCTTTCACCGAAGCGCATTGAGGCAAGTTTCGTACTGGCTAGTTCGGGTTCTACCTGGATACTGAGCCAGTTGTTTATTTCTGTTGCAAGGTTATCCGGTATATCCTCTAATGAAAAGGCTGATCCGCTATACATATCATCATTGGCGATACGCTCCATTTCTTCCAGCAGTGGCGATAGTGTTTCCTGGTAGACTTCGTAGGTTGCAGCATCATCATAGCGTGGTACTGGTGTCCCGCCAACAGGTACATCGCCTACAGGTTCTATGGTTCGAGAATATTGCTTTGGTATTGCCGAGATCACTTGTTCGTCATAGAAAGCTATGTATTCCCTTACGTTTCTATCTCCTTCTCCAGTGTAAACTATAATTCCATCATAGCCAGCTTCAATTATCCATCCTCTAACGTTTTCATCTGATCTCCATGAGTATTCATAGTTCCTAAACCATTCATCTACTGATTTGGAATTTGCACCTGACGCCGTATTTAATTTGCTTACATCACCTTTTGTTAGAAGTGGATTCCATCTGTTGTAAATGATAGGGTTTTCTAGGTTGAGATATACGGGGTAAACAGTACCAGCCGGCGCTGGCTCGAATTTGTCTCCTTTTGCGTATGAGCTTGCAAAGTCCGATTCAGAAGAAAAGTAAATACCTTCTCCATATTTCCCAGGTCGCCTTGTGCCATAATAACCAAAGCCCGGCATCCCCTCATATCCCTCCGGCGTACCATGATATACAATTAATGGCTTTCCGCTATCATCTACTACCTTTGTGTTTTCTAGCCCAAGGGATCGAATGATTGTTCTACTGAATAATTTGTTTTGCAGATCAGCACCCCTGGTGAAGTCAAGAAACTCTGCTGAGATCCCTTCATCAACCAGGTTTTGCATAATCTGTGTCATATATTCTGTCTTGGTTAATCTTTCTATACCGCCTATTGTCATTTGCACGGAGGGAGTCTCTCTTAGCTTATTGACGTATCTTTTGATTAGCTGGATTTGTGGCTGTTGTTTGTTTCGGTTTTCTCCAAAGTAATGTAGCAGATTTTGCATATAGGTTTTGTATACTTCTGGTGCATCCGGTTCATACAAGCCATAAGGAATATATTTATCTTCGCCAAACAAGGATTGCTGCATGATCCAGTTATCCCAACCTTCGGTAGAACTTGCGATAGAAAGATAAGCGTTCAACACATCTGAAATATCATTGGTTATTCTCATATCCGAGTTTATGATCCCCTCGGATATTAAGCCCTCCATTTTAGCCATGTCCGATAGTGTCTTTTCTATGGATCGCTGCATATTCATAGCAAATGGATCAATGGAGTTTCTGAATTGTTCAAATATCCTGGTGCCCTTGTCGCCGGGGAATACCTTTAATACCAGCGCATTAACTATTCTATTCAAGCCTTCTGCTGTAAGATTGCCGTGTGCATCCACATATTGATTAATGTCACCGCTTGATATCTTATCAAAAAAGGCTTTTCTGAATTTCGCATTATTTGCTGATCTTAGATCTTGGAAGATATCATTGGTTTCGCTGATAGAAAGGTATGCTAATAATTTGTTGTCAATTTTTCCAGCATCCATCAAGCCTTCTTCTGTTGATGACATTCTGGTAGTTACCTCTGCGTTGGCATCTTCGGCAAAGGCTATTCTATCAACATCATCCATTCTTATTCTTACAAGCATGGGATGTTCAATTCCCTCTAAGGCATTATCTGTGAAGCCGTAATCTTTCAAGTATCCTTGCAGCGCCTTTGTATAACCATCATAACTGTCAGGGAAGTTCTTTATTGCATAAAGCGTATATAGTGCTCGACCATTCCCGCTTTCAACCATCATATCAGGACCAACAATGGGCGGTCCTGAATTAGTCATCCTTGTTTCCCAAAGTAGCTGCCTGGGGTCTAAATTCTCTGCCCTTTCGATCATTTGGGTTTGATAGGCTGCACGATCTCTTAGTCTTCTCTGCAATTCTTGTGCATATAAATCAACCTGGCTCAAATTTATATCATGGGAAGTAATCATATCTTTCACATCTACAATCCCATATTGCATATTATATGTTTCGCCGTTATTCACTCCCATAACCTCAACCATGCGTCCCCTTGGGCTGCTCCTTAGTTTTTCAGTAGTCGCTTTTAGATAATCTGCTTTATCCTGTCTGAGCCAGAGAGCATCATACAGTTCTTTCATCGCAGGGGATATCTTAAGTTTATCAATATCAGCTATTGGCTGTTTATAGGGGATTTCTTTTTTAATGTAATTATCATAAAGTGTTTTCAGCCAGTGAGAAAATTTAGCAAAGACGTTTTGCATCCTTGGCGTGGCTACATCCTCTGCCAATCCCTCTTTTAGGTATTTGACAAAACCCTCTGCAAACTTTTCCTGTACTCGTTCCCATTTCTTCGTTTCGCTTGCATTGTAAGGTGTTTGCTTTCTATGTGCCTCATTGACTGCCAGATATTGATCGAGTTTTATTGTGGACCTTGACCAATCAATCAGGGTTTGGATTTCTGCATTTGTTAGATCATAGCTGAATATGTGTCCTAATTCATGTAATCCCGAGTTCATTTCTGCTGAACGAAAAGCCTTGATTACTCTTTTGCCGTTCTCTGCAAAGTAGGTGTATGCTTCTGTGTTGTAGGTATATTTCTTTCCCTTACGTTCCTTGGTGATATCTTTATAGATAATATCATCATAGACATCGCTATAGTATTTTGCTGGATCCTTACCGTTTCTCAATCCCCAAATCTCCGCGTGAGCATCCATCAAAGCCATTGTTGCATCAGCCTGTTCAGGTGTTAGATTAAAGGATCTCTTAAACTTTTCTCTAAATTCTTCCCTGTTCATTAATCGGGTAGCTTTATTTGCCTGTTCCTCTGTTGCTTGCTCGCTATCCTGCTTTGTCTGTTCTCTGGCATTCCGCACCTGTTCATCGCTCGGTGAGGTATCAAATACATTATCCTGTCCGTCATATGCCCTGGATGCGTCCAGCAAATCATCCATCAATGCCATCGTGCTGTCGGGGATCTCATAAGAGATTTTCCCGTCCAGGTCAAATTTAGTAAACAAGTCACGCATGGCTAAAATTCTTTCAGGGCTAGCGTTCTTGGTGTTTGTTGTGCCTAATAAATATCTGTTAACAGCATGGCGTTCCTCTGGATTTTTGAAAACCTTTGACAGCATAGAAGCTACTATCCCTATGTCCTTGCTGTCAACACTGTAATTCCCCGTATCTTTATATCTCTGCGAAATATAATCAACCATACCTTTTAGCTTTTCAGCGTGGGGGAAGCTGGGCTTGGTTACCACAGGTGCCGGCGCCGGCTGTTGCGCTAATGGCACTTGATCTATATTTTCAGGGGCTAATAAATTCTTTTCCCATACGGGTATATTTGCCCATTCATCAGGTTTTAGCGTGGGTCTATGTTCTACCTTGGCTAATGCCAGGGCACCTTCAATAAGCGCTTTTCTTTGATTAGCTAATGCCGGCTTGAAGGATTCTTTATTGAATGTGTTAAATGCGGATCGTATCTCCTGAATTGACAAATCAGTATTGCGGATAGATTCTCGAAACTCGGCTATCATTTTTGATGTGCTATCAAATGATTGTATAACCTGGTTTCCCCATGCCCTGATTTCTGCTGCTGGTCTTTGGCTGCTTGCCTCATACCAGGCGGCTAGATTCTCAAACATATTTGTTTTGGTTGCTAATTCGCCTTTTCTGTGAGCATCATACAGCTTTGCTATATTTTCCTGCATGGCTTTATAGGCGCCGTCCCTGGCTTTCCCCTTCAGCTTTTGTTCACTCCCATAGAATTTTCGGTATTCCAGGTTTCTATCAGCGTAAAACTTATCCCAATCTTTCAACCAGGTGCGGATTGATATAATATATTCGTGTGCTTCCGGATTAACATATTCAGAAGCCTCAAACATTCCTTCTGCGGTTTGCAGCATAAATGCCTTGGTGGTTTTCCAGTTCTCAGCATCATTCAGGAACCTTTGACGCCAAACATCGCGTGCCATGGTCCAATTTTTATCTGATCTATAAGCATCTGCGCTTTCTGCTGCAGCCTGGTTTTCCACCATATCGAGCAGGCGCCTTGCTTCTAATTCGGCATACATCTCAGCTACCAGCGGCATCATTCCTGCTCCGCCCTCTGCTGTTACTCTGTTTCTACCATCCTCTACTCTTGTTCTGTTTATCAAGGAGTCCGAAATGGCTTGGGTAATAACAGAATCCATACGTCCCCTGATAGCGTTAAATGCCATTCGTATATCATCTTCGGTAGTTATCCTGTTCGTTGGTAAATATTCTTTTAATTCTTCCCTCAATCCGGTTTTATCAAATAAGTCCATAACAGACTGTGACGAATCCCCCGCAATCCTGCTTATTGCTTCGTCAATCAGTCCATTCACACCCCTGAATTTAGATCTGGTATAGAGTGATTTTGTAATATCTTCCATCCTCATACCATCATTGACCAATCCATAAATCAGGTTGGGCAGTTGAGGGTTAATGCTTTTTAATTCTGCCTCCACATTCATAGGCATTTTGGAATAGCCTAATCCGTCCTTCCAACTTTTATTAAAGAATTGCAAAAAGCCGATAGTTGTAGCCTGGCGGCTTTCTGCAACCTCTATTTTCCCTGCAAGTGTAGAAATAATCCCTAGTTTGGCAGCTTTCTTGGTAACCCTATTTATCTTTGTCAGCCAATCATCGCCCTGCAAGGCGGCTGCAACCTTCTTTAATCCCCTGCCCGCATACTCAACCTCACCAGCTAAACCAATGCCAACAGATAATTGAGCGGGTTTTATGCCAACCTTTTTCCAGAGACGATCGATTTGTTTGGGTGTCATCATGCCAAACACGCCCTGCACTGCTCTGGATACCAGGTTGTTTTCAAAGTTATAAGCTGCATAGAGTGGATTGAAACCCAGTACGGCAAGCGACATCAGGTGTTTTAGTGAGGAACTGATCCGATTGTAAAAAGGATCAGTTTTTATTCCAAAATGATCAACCATAAAACCATCAGCAAATTCCGATAAGTTTGACATCATTTCTGCTGTCCATTGACCCGGGCTTAGGGGTATTCCTTCATTTTCCCAAAAGACTTTGTATCGATCTAGCAATGTTTCAGCGTTCAATGTACCTGTATTGATCTCATTTACCAGATCTTTTACCGCGGGGTTGCTTATGCTTTCGTCAACATTTTTCAGCAGATTAATGACTTGCTGTGGGTGATCTTCAATCGTTTGCAATAATTTATTTACTTCATTCTCGTAACCTATCGGCTTAGAAATATCAATCAAGCTCTGCCTTCTGGTGTCCACGGCTAGATAAGCTGCCAGGGATTGATCTAATGAGCCCGTTTCAACAAAGGCTTTTATAATCGGTGCCACTGTTTTTGAAGCTGGCGAATGGATCATGGCTTCTGTTATCTGTCCCACCGTAACTACATCAGCGCCACCAATCTGCTTTATAAGATTAGCCACTTTCACCACATCAGCGCCGCCTATCTGTGTAATGGCGGATGTATTTGTTAACAGCAGGTTCAATGTCAGGACGGCTTGTGATTCGGGTGATAGTTTCCCGAGCCTCTTAAACCAGTTTGTAGCAGCCTGGGGTTGCAACTGCTGATATGCCCCTTCGTCTGTAAGTTTTGCAAACCGTCTTTCCCAGGGCGTAATTTCCGGCAGCATCTTTGCGTCAACCTCTGTGCTGCCTGCTTCTATCCAGCCTAAGTTTCGATCCAGCACGTCTTTTGTAGCCTTTGTTAATGCTGTTTGTACTATTTCCTGCGATTCACCCAGGTTCTGATTGACGACATGTAGTCTTTCGTTCTGTAATTCTGAAATTGCCTGGTCTATTCCCTGTGATATATCTGCATTGTTGACATCAATATCTAATTTCTTTAGTTCACCCTCGATATATTGCCTGAAATCTACGGCTACGTCTGCTTCAGAGATCACATTCACGCCCTTTGCTTCGTCTAATTTGGCGTGTTTGGTGAGAATATCATTGTAAACCGAATCCGCAATAGAGAACGTTTCCGGATTGGTTATATCCAGAGGTAATGCTATGGTCTTTTTAGTGTCACTCCAATAAGTCATTGGCAGTGTCCCGTGCTGCAGCACATTCTTATAAATTTTCATTGTATCGAAAATGCCGCCGGTTGCCTTTTTCTGAAGCAAGAAAGACCCTAACTGCTGCCAGCCGAGAGGTAATGCGTCTATTCCTACGGCGCCATAGTTTTGGTCGAAGGCATATAACATATTCATATTGCCGGTTCGCTTTGCGTAACTGCGCCCCAATGCGTTTACTGTTGGCGCCGCTATCTGTGCAGGATCCAGGATCATTTGCAGGAAGAAATCGCCTACATTACCAGAAAACCCAAATTCTGATATGTACTCGTTGTATAAATCTTGCCAGCTATCAGGGTCCCGGATTAGTTCTGATCGTATTTGATCCAGCGCCTCCCCGCCTATTAAGCCATGCTTCATCATCACCGGTTCTGATATGGCTTTTTCAAGCGCCCAGACCTCACCAGCTTTGTAGTCGGCTGTCATGCCGGACGATAATTCAAAAGTTTTGTTTATCCCCAAAACATCAGCATTCGCATTTAGCACCCTCTCTAATAATTGATATCCCTTTGACATTGAATTTAATATTATCGTCCCAACCGGTGAGGCTTCATAGGCTAACTCGCCGGTTTTCCATGACGGACCCATAAAATGAGGGGTTAGTATTCCATACTCGTTCTTTTCCCAGGTTAATTCTTCTGCAAAGAAATTTTCTAAAACTTCCTGTAAGTCCCCTCCCTTGGCTTGTGCGATCACGCCGATCAGCTTCTCGGTTGCAACTGCACCGATATCCATAAATTCTAAAAATTCATTCAGTCCTGGTATTTTTTTGTTTGCATAAGCTTGAATAAATGTACCGATACCTACCGCCGCGCCCCCCACAATAGCACCCGGCACACCTCCTACCAATCTACCTATAGCAGCACCGCCGCCGGCTGCGAATAAGGCTTGCATCCCTGCTGCTGGTATTCTTGTCCATTCTGGTCTACCTGGCATGGGCTGTGGATTAAACAAAGATAAACCATGCTGCTCCCATATCTCCATACCTTTAAATCCCTTTTCTGGATCAAGAAATGGTGACAGTTCTCCCTGTTCAGCATACAGCGCATTAAGTAATTTATCGTATTCGTCTTGCGTCATACCTGCTGTTTTAGGTTTTGAAACAAGCGCTATCTGTTCTATCATATCGTCAACGTTGTCCCACTCGCCAGGCATTTGAAAATCTCTTGGGGGTTCAGATAGCGTATTTAGATAAATATTACTGGGATCATCTGGGTCGTACTGCTCCCACTTGGTCCAGTCTGTCCCCTGGGTAGTGCTCAGATAATTAAAGGCTTCCTCGTATGCTTGTGGATCCATCCAATCAGGAGCCTGCCAATCAGGAGGGGCAGCCTTCATAAAGTAATAGAATTTAGCAAGGCGCTTTGGGTCATTAGTGAAATACGTCATATTTGGGGCGCTGAATTGCTTTGATGCAGCCAGTCCCCACTGCCAGGGGATCGGTTTGAAGCCTTCTTGCGCCGGTAGTCCTGCTTGCATTTCCCGCGGTGAATACATTTTCATATTCGGGGGAATACTGAAAGATGGCTTTATAGGCTCCGGTCTTACAACCCCAGGTAAGTTAGGACCATAGTAAGAATAAGTTGATTGTCTACGCTTTTTTTCTTCTATGCTTTCATTTGGGTTATAGGCGCCTTCATTTGGGTTGAATATAGGCATCTCTTACCTCTTTAGATTCGCCACTGCAGCATTTTTTCATACCAGTTTTTCACCGGCTCTGGATAATCATAGTCCGGATAGTTGTAATTGACGTTGTAGCCGCCGTAACCAGGATATGAGTAGCCACCGTAACCAGGATATTGGTAGCCGCCACCGCCGGGTGGTTGCGGTAATTCCTGTTCTTTTATAGCGTATGAGTAAGGACCATAACTAGCATCAATCACATCTTGCCAGGCTTTCAAAAGGTCCGGATTTGATACAGGAGGTTTTTTCTTTGGTCTTTTCTCACCTCTGAAATACCATTCATCCCCCGGCAATGGTGCTACATTTTCGGGAAACATACTAAGTGTATTAAGTCCTTCATATCTAAATGGTTTTCTTGGATTAGTCAAGGGTATTGTACCGAACCCCTGCGTCCAGGCTGGTCCCTGCGTCCAGGCTGGTCCCTGCGCCCAGGCTGGTCCCATTGCCCAGTATGGCGTTTCTCCAATAGCTTGAGTTGCTTGTGAAGCCTTTTTTTGCTCTGCCTCTTGCTTTCGCTGTGCTATTTCTCTATTCTTGGCATCCTGCCGGTTCCAGTATGCAAGTTTTTCTGCCTCTTGCTTTCGCTGTGCTATTTCTCTATTCTTGGCATCCTGCCGGTTCCAATACGCAAGTTTTTCTGCTTGTTGCGCTTTGTATGCTGCGGCTCTTTGCGCTGCGGCTCTTTGCGCTGCGGCTCTTTGTCCAGCTTCAGCTTGCAGTCTAGCTTGCTCTGCTAATCCAGCTAGGCGCTGG
>Ga0209121_10001718_pt1 | contig 22934 bp, 17 predicted proteins | sample Cruoilmetagenom3_FD_187292 | JGI IMG/M metagenome (GOLD analysis project Ga0209121, IMG submission 187292) | Oil polluted marine microbial communities from Coal Oil Point, Santa Barbara, California, USA - Sample 3 (SPAdes) (version 2) | ecosystem: Environmental > Aquatic > Marine > Oil seeps ... | reverse complement strand
GGTTGTTGATCCATTTAGCAGTTTTCCTGGCTACACGCCTGGCAAAAATCTTAGCAGCATACGATTTTATTGACATAACGGGTGCATTACTTAAAATCTATAAAATCCAATGGGTTTACAGGATTTCCATTATCCCACAATTCAAAATGCAAATGGGGTCCAGTCGTAAATTCACCCGTATTTCCAACCGAGGCAATCACTTCACCTGCACGAACGATCTCGCCCTGAGATTTGCTTAAAGACCCATTGTGTTTATAAACACTCAATAGTCCTTCTTTATGTTCCAATATAATTACATAACCCGTTTCTGATGTCCATTCGGCAAAAATGACAATACCTTTGGCTACCGCTTTTATTGGGGTGTCTTTTGGCGCAACAATATCTACGGCATAATGCTTTTTGTCCCTATTAAATTTTTCAGAAAGAGTGCCACTTAAGGGTGGAAATAGTCCCAGGTTGGACTTGTCGCTGTTTTTTTCAAACAAATTATACTTGTCTTCCAAGGCCACTTCTGCCCTAAGTAAGGAATCTTCTTTAATCGGATTCAAATCAACACTTGAAGGATCTATTTTAAATTGCTCGAATAATGAATCCCGATTAATCTCGGTATTTTCAATATCGCCCCTTAGTACCATTCTAATATTATCTAAATACCTATTGGTATAATTTAAGGTGTTTACAAGTGAATCCGTTTTATAGGTAAGTTCAGTAGCCTGTCTCTTTAATTTGGTGGAAGAATATCCAGGGATATATTCACGAAGAGGCGTAAAAGCAATAAGTAATATTGTAAGTCCAATTAAACCAATGATACATAGTGATCCAGTAACAAAAACGTTTAATCGACTTAATTTAAAACTTATTTTTTCTTCAAAAGTACTTTCATTAAGGATTACCAGGCGATACTTGTGAAGCAGCTTTCTTTTGATATCCTTTCTTTTTTTTACTTTTTTAGCCATTGTACGCAAAGATAAACTTAGTATTCAATTTTAAATAGCTTTTTTTAGTACATATCAATAATATCCACATTACATTTAGATACGAATTATATTGAAATCCAGTTCATGCAATTAAAAAAAAGCTCTTACGTTAATATTAACAGCAAACTAATAAGTTTTTAGTACCTTTGTAATCCATAAAATCATAAATTATGACAGCTTCACATATATTTTTAGCAATAGGGCCATGGCAAATAGCAATCGTTGTTCTGGTTGTACTTCTTTTATTTGGTGGTAAAAAGATTCCAGAACTTATGCGTGGTCTTGGCAGCGGTATTAAGGAATTCAAAGATGCTTCCAAGGAAGATGAAAATATTGAGGAAAACAACGAAAAATAGCACCCTCGAATAAAATTATATTACAACACCCTTTTTGGGTGTTTTTTTTGCTTTATAAACAATTTATACCTTTTGGTTTATTATTGTTTTTGCTACGGTTTCATACGGTAAACGATATAATTATATCCTCTTACATCCAATTCTGGACTTTGCCTATCCCCCCAAATATTTGGTGTCCATCGACAAAAAGCAGCATTACACGACAAAAAACATCACTTTCACAACAAAAAATATTTACACCATATAGGAACTGCTAGTTTCGTCGTTAAATGGTATTAGTGAAGGATTTTTATAGACAAATTATACCTAGGACGGTTTTCGTTTATACCCACACTCTTACTCTAGCTTTAAAACCATGAGAATAACTGCAGAAAAGCTTCTAACATACTGCTTTTTATCACTGACTTTGAGTCTTAGTGCTCGAACATATACCAAACCCAGCCCTATTGATGTTAAGGTCAATGTATTTAATACCAATAAATTGGAGGGGGCAAATATTAAGGCAACGGTGCTTACTACAACACCTTCGGCATTTGTAAAGGCCGCCCGGAAAAACAATATACCACAAAGGAAGTTTAAGGATTTAAAAGGGCTGAAAAACGGATACTACGTTATTGCCGGGGTTTTTGGAGAAATTGCAAATGCTAAAAAGGCCGTTTACAGGTTAAAGAAAAAGGGTTTCGAGACCAATTACATTTCAGTAGCTGAAAGTGGCCTGAATTATGTTTATATAAACTACCATGAAAAATGGGAAAACGCCATTGAGGCTTGTAGCAATCAATTTAATGGAAAATTCCTGGATGATGTCTGGATATTGAACGCCCAAAGCGAGTCTAAACTAGATGCCAATCAACTTGATAAGACCAATAGTACCACAGTTGCCTTAAATTCTGCTGCTTTTAGAAAAAATGAAAAGCATCTTAACGTTGAACGAAAATCGTTTTTGAAAACAGCAAAGGAGCATAATATTTCCACTAGGAGATTTAGCAACTTTAAAGGGGTAAATAATGGTTATTATATTATATCTGGAGTCTACGGGGATGTAAACAATGCCAAGAAAATGGCGAATGGTTTAAAGAAAAAAGGATTTGAAGCCGATTACTTCCCAAATTCAAAGAACAACCTCACCTATACATTTTTAGAATACCACAAAAATTGGGAAAATGCCATAATTCCAATCAAATCGAATTTCAATGGCTCCTTTAAAGGTAAGGTGTGGATTTTACATGTAGAAAGTAACCCAATTAAGGAAAAGACCCTTGTAGCAAGTCAAAAATCATTTTTACAGATAGCTAAGGAGAACGATATTTCCACAAGGAAATTGAGTGACTTAAAAGGAGTAAAAAACGGCTATTACATCATATCTGGAGTCTATGGTGATGAAAGCAATGCCAAGAAAATGGCGAATGGCTTAAAGAGAAAAGGATTTGAAGCCGATTACTTCCCAAATTCAAAGAACAACCTCAACTATACATTTTTAGAATACCACAAAAACTGGGAAAATGCCATAATTCCAATCAAGTCGAATTTCAATGGTTCTTTCAACGGTAAGGTTTGGATATTGCAGGTGGAAAATCAATCCATAAAAGAACAGTTAGCTGTAGCCATTCAGGTTCCAGAAATCAAATCAAACATAGTTAAGGATCGTGGTCAATCCAAAAAGACCAATAAACCCCAAAAAAATAGCAGAATACTTGAAAAAGCAGATAGTTACTTTAGTAAAATGTGGTATGCAGAGGCGGCAGAACTATATGAGCATGTCTTAAATCAAGGTGAAGAAAACCATACCTTCGAGATCATACAAAAAGCTGGGGATTCCCATTATTTTAATACCAATATGGAAAAAGCCTATCATTGGTATAATATCCTATATGAAAAGTATAAGGACGATATGTCCGCCGACAATATCTTTAAATACGCACACTCTCTAAAGGGAACAGGGAAGTACGCTAGGTCGAAAAGGTTAATGCGACTATATAGTCAAAAAATGAAAAACTCTACCGCTTCCATTTCTGAAAAAAATGGACAAAATGCCCTGCCAACTGAGGTAATATTGAATGAACTACGTAATTCAAAACAAGATTTCGACGTATTGAATCTGGCGATTAATTCTAAGTATTCAGAATTTTCACCCATGTTTCATAACGAAGATCAAGTTGTGTATGCATCAGCCAACGATACATCCATTTTTAATACTAGACGGTATAAATGGAACGATCAGCCGTATCTTGATTTATATGTGGCAAAGATCAATGAAGAATCACAAGAACTAAGGGATGCTATTAAATTCTCAAGAAAAGTAAATACCAAATACCACGAAGCATCAGTAACTTTTTCCCCTGACAATGAAACCATGTATTTTACAAGGAATAATTATGGGAAGAAGCTAAAAAGGGATAAAAAAGGGGTTAATCATTTGAAGATTTATAGATCTGATAAATTAAACGGAGAGTGGAGTGAAGCTGTGGAAGTGCCTTTTAATAGTGATAACTATTCAACAGGTCATCCGGCGCTAAGCCCTGATGGTAAGTTGCTCTATTTTGTTTCTGATATGCCAGGAAGTATTGGTTTGACTGATATTTTTGTTGTTGATGTTCATGGTGACGGAACTTTCTCCGATCCACGAAATTTAGGCCCTAGTATTAATACTGAAAGAAAAGAAATGTTTCCTTTTATCAATAAGGAGAAATTATATTTCTCTTCAGATGGGCATATTGGTCTTGGAGGGTTGGATGTTTTCGAAGCTGCAATTGATGAGGAATTAGGTTTCCTTGAAGTTAAGAACGTTGGACAACCCATCAACAGTAATAAAGATGACTTCTCCTACATTGTAAATGAAGAGAATCAAAAAGGCTTTTTTGCATCAAACAGAAGGGGCGGGAAAGGTGATGATGACATCTATTCCTTTAAAAGGTTGGTTGTCGAAGAAGTGCCTGAAAACTTAAATGCAATTGCCGGAGTGGTCACAGAACTCGTTAGTGGAGATATAATGCCAAAAGCCCTAGTCACCCTTTTAGATGAAAACAATATCAAATTAAAAGAAATGGTTGCTGAAGATGATGGCAGTTTCCTTTTCGAGGATTTGAACGGCAACACCAAATATACAGTTAGAACAACCCGAAGTGATTACTTTGATGAGGAAGTATCAGTTTCAACAAAGGATAATGAAGTTGTCAATACCGAAATTGCATTAAGAAGATTAAAAGAAATGATAGCTGTTGAGGATGGCATACGCAAACTGAAAACTGAAATGATCTATTTTGATTTTGATAAATCATATATCAGAAAAGATGCTTCGGAAGAGCTTGATAAATTAATACAAGTTATGGTCGAGTATCCCAACATGGTCATCAAGATTGAATCCCATACAGATTCAAGAGGAACGAGGGTATATAACAAATACCTTTCAGATAAACGTGCTAAATCTACTAAGAATTATATAATTTCTAAAGGAATTGATGCTAGCCGCATACAAAGTGCAATTGGTTATGGTGAGGAAAGATTGATTAATGAATGTAATGGTAGGGTGAGGTGTACTGAGGCCAAACATTTACTAAATAGACGATCTGAGTTTATTATTGTAGAAATGTAAAAAAGGAGTATATAAATCAAATTTGAGACCACGGTTCTTCATTGAATCGTGGTTTTTTTATACCCGTTTTAAACCTTCACAACACCCTCACTGTTCTTTACAACAAATAAAACCCATAATGCACCTAAATACTTGATTGTCCGTTGTATATAAAACCTAAGGGGCGCTATTTAACCTAAAACCAAACAACATGAAAAACGTACTGTTAATTAAAGAAATTTATTTGGAAGCATTTAAGAACCTGGGGCATGCCATGGTTAAAACCTATTTCAAAGCCTTTTCATGGTTCGCCATAGCGAGCTTTATAATAATGCTTTATGCATTTGTTTTTCGAGTATCCACAGGATTCGCATTCGATTAAGTATTTAAACCAACCTTACTTTTAAAAGCGCTCATTTATGGGCGCTTTTTTTATATACATAAAATACTAAAGGCAAATTCCAAACAAGGCATTTCGCATAACCTTTCAGCCCAATAATCCTGCAGTTCACGGATTTTTTACAATTTGCTATTTTCAACAACCCAATTAAATGCCATTTCATCCATTTTTTTAGAACGAAACTTGGAAAAGCCTCTATTTTGCAGTAACAATAAACTTAATTAATGGGCGTATGGGAAAACTATTACTTTTAAAAGACATTTATTTTGAAGCTTTTAGAAACTGGAGCAATTTATTTATCAAAAGATATTTTAAAGTCTTTTCATGGTTTTGTTTTGCCTTACTTGCAATTGTTATTTATGCATTTGTATTTAGGGTTTCAACCGGATTTGGTTTCAGCAATTTCTAAGACTTACGATAAAATGTAAAAGCCCCGTAACATCTAATATGTTACGGGGCTTTCTGTTTTCTAAAACTTTTTTAGACTACTTGTTAAATCTTAGTGTTTTCATAATGGCCTCCAATTCGAACATATAGTCGCGTTTCTCTGTATTTGGGGCAAAGGTGAAACCTTCAACCACCATTCTTCTATTGTTTTCCTTATCATTTACAATATAGGTTAGAAACGGCCCGGCCATGGGGTAATTTTTAACATCCCACCAGCCACGAACCTCTGCCGCTTTCCTACCTGCAATTTCTGCCGGGAAAACAGAAGGTGAAAATGCCGGTTCTGTTCGTAAATGCGTTCTTTTACCAGGAACATCCGGTCCGGGAATATATAGGCTTCCTATTGAATCGCGCATCCGAACAATGTCTTTAACAAAGGTGGAATCGACGGTAAAACTATCCCAAGGCATTTCATAGACTATTAAATTAACTGTCCCTTTTTGTATTTGCCCCTCTACCCAAACAAATTGATCTTCTTGCTTTACTACTTTATATAGCGAGGGAATATTTAGGGTTACCCCAAATTTTTCATTGATCCCCTTATCCTTATTTAGCGACCTTAAAAATCTATTCTGTGTTTCGCTAATTTCCAGATCTTTAAACGTGGAAATGATCTCGTCGGCCTTATTATCCAGATTTTCCATTAATTCAACTTCCGTAAACCCTTTGATTACAGCAACCTTTTGGGGCTTTGAGTACATATCGGTCTTGATATGGGCCAAGTTCATACTGTCTTTTTGTACAAATAGCACAGATCTAGAATTACGCACTGTCCCGGAAAATACATTTGGTGGAACCTGGATGATTGTAAACAAGGGCTCATCCATTGTTAATCCCAGCGTGGACGCGGCAAAATGCTCACGCACCTTATCCCCTACATTTGACTTCCATAACTCATTGTCCATGACCACAATCAATGTGTTAATTGCGCCAATAGAATTAGGTAGGTAACTCTTTTTACCTTGGTCCTTGCAGGATAAAATGATGACCAAGAAAAGAGCAAATAGTAACTTAAAATGTCTCATAGGTAATTTTGGTTTACGATGAACAATCGCACAATTTCAATTTTGTGCCTGGTTTTAGATTGTTACCACTAATACCGTTCCATTCCCGTAAATTTTCGATACTAATTCCAGGATATTTTCTTGAAATGGTCCAAAGGGAATCCCCACTCTTCACTGTGTGCGCCTTTGCACCCGCCACAATTGCAGTATTTGAAGCTGCTTTTACACTTTTTGAAGCGATACTAGAGCTCATCACCGGCTTTTTAGAGTAGATGTTCAATCGTTGACCAACGCGTAGGTTGTTGCTTCTTAATCCGTTCCATCTTTTAATCTGGCTCACCCCAACACCATATCTGGCTGCAATTTTCCCAAGATAATCTCCACTACGAACTTTATATCTGATACGGTTGTCCGCCTTGACCAATTGGGGTAGCGGCGATTCCTTGCTCTTTATTTGCTGGTTAACATGAGCATAGATAGCTTCTTCATTCGCTACAAATTTACCCATTGCTGCCTTTGGCAGTCTCAATGAATAATCCTTGCCCTTTACATACGGTATGATATTCAACTTATAGGAAGGATTCAAAATCTTCAGTTCATCCGTGCCTATGCCAACTAGTTCAGAAATCTGATCGAAGGTGATTAGGCTTTTTACATGAATGGTATCGGTCTCAAAATAAGTTCGGTCAACTTTCTGTGCTTTGATCCCGTGTTCTTCCGCATACTCGAACAAATACATTGTAGCTAAAAATGCGGGTACGTAACCTGCTGTTTCACGTGGAAGATTTCTACGAATGTTCCAGTAATTTTTGTATCCGCCTGATCTTCTGATAGCCTTGTTCACATTTCCCGGGCCAGAATTATATGCTGCCAATGCCAAATCCCAATCGCCAAAAATAGTATAGAGTTTAGAGAGGTATTTACAAGCGGCTTCTGTAGACTTAATGGGGTCACTACGCTCATCAACATAACTACTTACATCTAAGTTGTACATTTTACCAGTGCCGTACATGAATTGCCATAGGCCCGTAGCACCCACCCTTGATCTTGCCTTTGGATTCAATGCTGATTCAACAATGGCCAAATACTTCATTTCCAACGGAATATCATGATTGTCCAATTGTTCCTCAAAAAGCGGGAAATAGAATTGACTTACAGTTAACATTCTTTCAATTAATCCTCGCTTACGAACCAAGAAAGATTTTATCACATTCTCTAAAGAAGGGTTGTGTACAACATTGAAAGGGGTCTTTTGATTTAACCTTTCCAATCGCAATTTAAGGGTATCGGTATTCAGCGTGCTTTCCGTAACAAGATTGTGGTCTAAATGAACTACCTCATTATACATGTCGTCATAAAGGGCCGCACTCTCATACAATTCCTTCATCCAAAGACTATCATATTTCGCTGCAATTTCAATATCCTTTAAATCAAAGGTTTTTTTATCCCCTACGGCGATGACGGGCAAAGTATTGTCGTTAATGGGGTTTACAGATTCCAGGAGTTCCATTTGCTTAACTCCCTCCATATCCATGGCTAGCGTGTCTAAGAGAATATCCTTGGTTTCTATTACCTTGACCCCCTCATTTGCACCATTTAAGGCTTTTTGGGCAGTCATCGGAATTATCATTAGCACAATCAAGATTATGCTTAAAAATGAATCTTTAAATGAAAACATAGGACCTTCTTTAGTTTACTGGGACTAACGAAAATCGTATTTTTTTTTGAAAGAATAAAATATATATACTTAAAGTATTGTTTTGGAACGAAAGACCCGTTAATCGATAACGCCCTTACCCTTCTAATATTGCAGCTATTCCTGGTAATGTTTTTCCCTCTAAGCTCTCTAACATGGCCCCACCACCGGTAGAAACATAACTTACTTTTTCTTGGAATCCGAATTGCTTGACCGCTGCTACAGAATCACCTCCGCCAACTAAGGAAAAAGCACCTTTTTGAGTAGCTTCATCAATAAAATTACCTACACTGATCGTGCCCTTGGCGAACTTTTCCATTTCAAAAACGCCAATTGGACCATTCCATAATATGGTTTTGGATTTCAAAATAACATCCTTAAAGATTTCCAAAGTTTTTGGGCCCGCATCCAAACCTTGCCAGCCAGCTGGTATTTTATCTACATCAACAATTTGTGTCTCTGCATCGTTACTAAAATCATTCGCAGCCAAAACATCTACAGGAATATGAACCTGAACACCTTTTGCCTGTGCCTGGGCTAGTATACTCAATGCAAGATCCATTTTATCATCCTCACAAATAGAATCGCCAACCTCACCACCTTGGGCTTTGACAAAAGTATAAGTCATTCCACCACCAATGATAAGATGATCAACCTTGTCCAAAATATTTTCAATGATGGTGATTTTTGAGGACACCTTAGCACCGCCCAAAATAGCCAAAACAGGTTTCTCGCCTGTACGCATTACTTTTTCAATCGCTTTTATCTCTTTGGCCAATAAATAACCGAAGCATTTTTGATCAGGAAAGAACTGGGCAATAATGGTCGTAGAGGCATGGGCTCTATGCGCTGTCCCAAATGCATCATTTACATAAATATCGCCCAACTTAGAGAGCTGTTTGGCAAAGGCCACATCCCCGGATGTTTCTTCACTGTGAAAACGAAGGTTTTCCAATAACAAAACTTCGCCTTCTTGTAACTCGGCAACAGCCTTTTCTGCCTCTTCACCTACACAATCGGTTACGAATTTTACTTGTACTCCAATAATCTCTGAAACCTTTCCGCAAATATGTTGGAGGGACATGGCTTCATTTCTCTGCCCTTTTGGTCTTCCCAAGTGACTCATAAGCACTGCACTGCCGCCATCTTCCAAAACTTTGATTATGGTGGGTTTTGCAGCTTCGATTCTATTGGTATTGGTAACATTGAATTCTTCATCCAATGGCACATTAAAATCAACTCTGATCAATGCTTTTTTGTTCTTAAAATTAAAATCGTCAATGGTCATCATGGTACTTGTCTTTTAATGAATGGCAAAGGTAAAGATTTATAGGCTTCTGATAAAAATTAGTGTCCCATAATTTACCCGTTTTACAACAATTATTTACTTGTCCAAAAAAACTATCTTTGGCTTATGTTGTTCAAGGAGATTCTAGGGCTTGCCCATATAAAAAACCATTTGGCCTCGAGTGCTGATGCAGGTCGTATTCCCCATGCCCAACTTTTCGTGGGTCCAGAAGGCTCGGGTACCTTGCCAATGGCCTTGGCTTATGCCCAATATATTATCTGTGGCAACCAAAATGCTGAAAATCATGGGCAAAACCAAGCTTGCAATATGAAGTGTGATGCCCTTTCTCACCCCGACATGCATTTTGCCTTTCCGGTTTCGAACTCAGATAAGGTAAAAATCCATGCCGTGAGCAATCATTATATGGAGGAATGGCGACAATTCATTAAGGAACAGCCTTATGGAAATTTATTTGACTGGTATCGTTTGATTGGGATTGAAAAAAAACAAGGACAGATAGGGGTTGATGAGGCGCACGATATTGTCAAAAAACTTTCCTTGAAATCCTATGAAGGGGGATACAAGGTAATGCTGATTTGGATGGCCGAAAAAATGAACATCGCAACAGCAAACAAACTTCTAAAACTAATCGAGGAACCGCCTCAAAAAACCGTTTTTCTTTTGATTGCCCAAAATGAGGAACAAATTATCCAGACCATTAAATCCCGTTGTCAAATTTTGCACTTTCCGCCTCTTGCCGAAGACTCCATGGCTAAAGCATTGGAGGATAAAGGACTCGTCCGTGAAGAAGCATTGCGTTTGGCCCATGAGGCAAATGGTAATTTTAATAAGGCGTTGGATCTAATGAACAACGATTCAGAAGATCTGGTCTTTGAAAAATGGTTTGTGCAATGGGTGCGTAGCGCCTTTAAAGCCAAGGGAAATAAAGCGGCAATTCATGAGCTTATACTCTGGGCCGAGGAAGTTGCGAAGACCGGAAGGGAAACACAAAAGAAATTTTTACAGTATTGCATTGCGGTTATGCGCCAAGCCATGCTTATCAATTTTAATGTTAGCGAATTGGCATTTATGCGGATTCATGTCGATGGATTCCAATTGGAAAAATTCGCTCCTTTTATTCATGAAAATAATATTTTACCCATTGTAGCGGAATTGGAAGATGCCATCTACCATATTGAGCGTAATGGGAATTCGAAAATAATCCTTACCGATCTTTCGATAAAATTAACACGCTTGTTGCATAAAAAAGAAAGCCCGCTAGCAAATTAATCCGACTTCTAAAACCACCGAAATGGAACACCTATTGAATAACGCAACTGAAATTCTTCTTTTATTGTTTTTGGCGATAACATTTATACAAAGCGGACTGGATAAGATTGTGGATTGGAACGGAAACCTCTCTTGGCTTAAAGGACATTTTGCAGAAAGTCCTTTAAAAAATATGGTGCCTTTGCTATTGGGTATCATTCTAATTATTGAGATGATTGCCGGTTTGCTGTGTGCGATTGGCATTTATCAATTTACTGTTTCTGGTGAAAGCACCTTGGCATTCTATGGGGCAATCTTAGCTTGTATTGCTTTATTGATGTTGCTTTTTGGTCAACGAATGGCAAAGGATTATGATGGGGCAAGAACCATTGCCATATATTTTATACCTGCGATTTTATTGGTCTATGTACTGCAATCTTAAAACAAAAAACCCCGACGGTTAGTCAGGGTTATTAGATTCCTGTCTTGCTGAAACAAGTTCAATACTGGTCGCAGGAAAGACAACTTTGTAAGTACTTACTTCTTGTAATTGTCGTTTAAGATCTTCTTGATTTGAGCGGTCAGGTCATTGGCATCAGTACCATATAAAACACTACCACCATCGCCGCCTCCTAATATATAGGTGTAGGCGTTCGTTTTGCCAAAAGCTTTGATTTCTTTCTTTACTTTGTTTACAAGGCTATCCATTTCGGTTTGACCTTCCAATTGCAATTGTTGTTCTTCCTGCTGCAATTGTTGCCCCATGAACTGACCCTTTTGTTGAATAACAGCGTATTCTTCCTGGGCCTTCGTTTGCGACATTTTCTGTGCCTTCACTTGAAAAGCCTGGGCTTCAATTTGAAAAGCTTGGGAAATACTATCCTTCTTTTTGCCAAAAGCCTCTAATTTAGTTTTGTATTTGGCCTCAATATCTATTTTTTCTTGATAGTCATCCATCAACTTTACATTATCAACATAACCGATTTTCTCTTGTTGGCAAGATACCATCATTAATACCACAACTGCCAATACTAATTTTTTCATTTTATACGATTTAAATTTCCTTCTTGAAAAAGAATTATTTTTTGAATTGCGCAAAAATAGGAAAGGTTTTTAAAACTATCTCTTTTATTCCACTATTTATGACCAAACCAAAAAGGTAACTGCAGTTTTGTCTTGGAGTATGTTAATTTGAATTTCATTGATAAAATTTCTACTATAAGTATTATTTATTGAAATATTATAGCGCATTGTTTAAATCTATTAAAAATCAATCCATAAAATGCTTATAATTTGAGTTTTTTGCCAATTGGAAGCTTGTGCTAGTGATGGCTAAAGAAAAGCCCGTAAAACGCCTTACAACAGCTTTCATCTTCTTTTTAAGATGTATATATGGGAAGAATACTCTTTGCTGCTCCAAGCTTTTATATTAGATAGTAATCCTATCACAAAAGCCTTGAAATAATTCTGCCTGCCTGTTTTATATTTTTCTGAAAGCATGGCAGCGTAGAACGAATCAAAAATCATGGGTCTTACTTTTACTACTTTCATACCATGGTCAGAAAATAATTTCTCGATGGCTTCTTTTGAAAAATGCCATAGGTGTCTGGGAACATCATAGGCCGCCCAAAAATTTTGATAATGCTGTGCATCATATGATTTGAAATTAGGAACGGCAATAACAAGGGTTCCTTTTTCATTTAATAAAGAAACCAGTTTATCAATCTGGTCATCAAGATTGGGCAAATGTTCCAAAACATGCCAAAGGGTAATTACATCATATTTCTTTCTTGGGAGTTTTTCCAAAGTTGGGTACAAATCAATACCTTTTTCCTGTGCACGTATTTTGGCATTCTGGTTTGGCTCTATCCCTTCAACATCCCAATCCCTGTTTTTAGCAGTTAATAGGAAATCCCCAGTGCCAGCACCCACATCCAAGAGTGTTTTACCGTTAGAACAATATTTTTGAACTAACCCGACTTTCTTCCTAAGGCTGTATTTTTTTACAGTTTGATAGATCTTGTCAATAATGGTCGTGCTGGCATCGGTATGCGAAATGTAATTTTCACTCTTGTAGTATTTATCGAGATTCTGAGGTTGTGGTTTGGTAACCAACATGTTTAAGGATTCGTCGTAAAGAAGTACAAACTCCTCCCCGGTAACAGCATAATCCTTAGTTTTTAAATACGACTTCATTGTAATTATGGGTAGACAAATACTCTTTTTTGAGAGTCCGAAGATACTCCAAAACTACTTCCCGTGAAAGCGAATCCATATGCAAACAATCCTTTACGATATCGCTATAAACTTCAATGGCGATATACCAATTGCCTACTCTCTCGAATATGTTGCATCCCCATCTGAGAAATAAGGATCCATATCCTCATTGCCCAATGCCGCATTTGTGAATATATCAAGAACAATCGGAAACAAGTTGATGGTCTTGTCTGGGATTTCAACCTCATAAAAAGAAAAGAAGAATTGCTGCCCATCGATTGCAAAGGGCACATCATCATACACATTCTCATTATTCAATTGAAATTTTGTATCCACATAATTGTAGAAATGGGTAGCGTCTTTTGGGTCTTCAAAGACAAACATTTCCCGTTGGGGCAAATGCTTTTTAAAAGACGCTCCTTTGGTGATTCTATAATCAGCAATATTAGGAGCTATTCGTAAAGGAATGCAGGAAGAAAGAAAGAAAAATGAAATGACGATGGGCAATAAAGATTTCATTTTTGGCCAGTTTAGGTATTAAGCTAAACATCAAAAATCAAGCCATTCTGTTCTTTTATCCATTACAAATCACAATGGATAAAAATTCCGCTTAATGTTCGGAATGAGAGTCCTAAGCCGTTTAAGTTTAGAAATTGTTCCACGTGGAACACATACCAGTTTAACGCCCCATAAAAACCAAAAGAACGCTAATATCAGAAGGTGACACCCCACTTATGCGCGAAGCTTGGGAGATGGTCACAGGGCGAATTGCTTCGAGCTTTTCACGGGCTTCAAAAGAGAGTGATCGTAACTTCGAATAATCAAAATTATCTGGAATCTTAACGTTTTCAAGTCGGTGTAATTTGTCCGCATTGTTCTTCTCCTTTTGAATATATCCAGCATATTTTACTTGTATCTCTGTCTGTTCCATGACCTCCTGGTTCAGCTCGTTCTCTTCTACAAAACTGGAAACCGATTCTAATTGCATCATGTGGCCCATGGTCACTTTAGGTCTTGAAAACGCCTTAAACAATTTATCTGATTGTTTTACCAGGGCAGAATCAACACTATCCAATATTGGATTAATATCCTCAGGACTTACACTTGTATTTCTAAAAAATTGAACGAATGCATTGGACTTTATTTCCTTTTCCTCCATACGTTTTAATCGCCCGTCTGATGCTAACCCAATCGAATGACTTTTTGGGGTAAGTCGTAAATCTGCATTGTCTTGTCGCAAAAGCGTACGGTATTCAGCTCGTGAAGTGAACATGCGATATGGTTCTTCCGTTCCTTTTGTAATAAGGTCATCAATTAAAACACCAATATAAGCTTCATCCCGTTTTAGAATAAAGGGTTCCTTTTCGTTGTTCTTTAAATGTGCATTCATACCAGCCATCATTCCTTGGGAAGCGGCTTCTTCGTAACCCGTTGTGCCATTTATCTGTCCTGCAAAATAAAGGCCATTAATTAACTTGGTCTCTAATGTATGTTTCAATTGAGTCGGAGGAAAATAATCATATTCAATAGCATATCCTGGTCTAAAGAACTTGACATTCTCAAAACCGACTACTGATTTTAAAGCCTTAAATTGTACATCTTCCGGTAAGGAAGTAGAAAAGCCATTGACATAGACCTCTACCGTATTCCATCCTTCTGGTTCCACAAATAATTGATGGCTATCCTTATCGGCAAATCGATTGATTTTATCCTCTATTGATGGACAGTATCTTGGGCCAATGCTTTTGATCCTACCATTGAACATAGGAGATCGTTCAAAACCTTCACGTAATAAATCATGAACTTCTTTGCTGGTGTGGCTCATGTGGCAATCACGCTGTTTGGTTAAAACAGGGGTGTTCAAATAAGAGAATTTTTCAGGAACCGGATCACCAGGTTGTACAATCATTTTTGAATAATCCAAAGAACGGCCGTCAACACGAGGCGGCGTACCTGTTTTCATTCTTCCACTATCAAATCCTAAACCAACAAGTTGTTCCGTAATTCCAGTGGCAGCCTTTTCTCCTGCCCGTCCTCCGCCAAATTGCTTTTCCCCTATATGAATCAATCCATTTAAAAAGGTACCATTTGTCAATACAACCGCCTTTCCTCTTACATCGATACCCAACGAAGTTCTTACTCCAACAACCTTATCCCCGTCCAAAAGAAGACCACTTACCATTTCTTGATAAAAATCCACATTAGGGGTATTCTCCAAAGCCATTCTCCACTCCTCTGCAAAACGCATTCTATCACTCTGTGCGCGTGGACTCCACATTGCGGGCCCCTTTGATTTATTCAACATCTTAAATTGAATAGCGGACCTGTCGGTTACAATTCCGCTATAACCCCCTAAAGCATCAATCTCGCGTACAATCTGTCCTTTTGCAATTCCCCCCATAGCCGGATTACATGACATTTGCCCAATGGTCTGCAGGTTCATTGTAACCAACAAAGTCTTAGACCCCAAATTAGCAGCAGCCGCGGCGGCCTCAGCCCCAGCATGTCCTCCACCAACAACTATTACATCGTATTCCTCTCCAAACATAGTACCTAATTTTGTTCCACGTGGAACAATTCAATCTTTTCTTCCTCTTTGTTGCGCATCACTATTACCTCCTCATTTGTCTTATCATTGTAACCCAATAAATGAAGAACACCATGCACCATCACACGCAATAGCTCCTCTTGAAAAGTTTTATTGAAAATACTGGCATTGTCCGCCACCCTTTCGGTTGAAATAAAAATGTCCCCACCTACGACTTCTCCTTCTGAATAATCAAAAGTGATAATATCAGTATAGTTATGATGATCTAAGTGCTTTTGATTCATCTTGAGCAAGTACTCGTCCTCACAGAAGATATAGTTAATATTACCAAGTAAAGCTCCCTCAGAATCTATTACCCTACTAATCCAATGGGAATAATTATCTAAAGAACTTAACCTAAAATCACCTTCATGAAAGAATTCAATCATTACTTTTGAAATATTCCTTGACCTTGTTTTGAAAATTTTGGCGCAAAGGTAGTGCTTGTCTATTTAATATTTCAATTTCATTTTGATAATTATCTAGTGCTGAGGGCTTAGTAAATATTGGGTTCTGAAAAGAGTTTTCATTTGTATTGCTTTCCCGTTCCGCTTTTTTGCCCTTTTTTAAGGTAGCATTTTCAAGCTTTAACAACTCGTACGCTATGTTATTTATCTTGTTCCTTGTTCTTTGTGTAACACCATTTTCCAATAAATCATTCTCGAAATCCTCCATTTGTCTAACTAGCTTTTCGCCAAGCTTTTTATCCCCTTCATTAATCATATCCATCAATTGCTGTTCCAATTGTTGGCGCAACATTTGTTGCTCCTTGTAAATTTCGTAAATTTCCTTTAACTCTTCTTCACTGGGCTGGCCTTGACCCGTATCTTTGCCTTGACCATCACCATTTCCGCCTTTGCCATCTTCATCTTCCTTTCCATTCTTGCCTTCTTTACCATTCTCGCCTTTGCCCGGTTTAGAACCCTCTTTCCCTTCGCCTACTTCGCCCTGTTTCCCCTTTGGGCCTTCACCTTCTCCTTCTTGTGGCTTAGCTCCCTTTGATTGGCCCATCCCGTCCATCTTCTCCTTCAATTCCCCTTGTCCTTTTATAATATCGGGTAACTGAAACCCTTCTTGACTGCTTCCCGAACCCGGACCAGATTGCATGCTCTCTTGCATATTATCCAATATATCTGCCAAAAAGTCTGCCAAATTATTGCTTGCATTCAAGACATACTTTTGATAAGATGCTCCTTGGTACATTTGATTTTCTGCAATGCTTTCCAAAGACTTATCTATATTATAGTATACATCAGTTATTTGCTCATTTACAAATTCAGATAGTTCAGCGCGCCTTAAAGACAAGGCAAACAAACTGTCATCGACATGTTCAAAAAGACTGCGTAAAGCATTTTGTTTTCTTACTGTAGTCGAAAAGTTTGCCACATCTAAATCTGAAGCTTCGATGGCCGCAAACAAGTTTTCCTGTTTAAAAGAAAAGGTTACCAGATTATCCAATATCTGACGTAGCATCTCTGCGTCCTCAGTTATAGTTGAACCTCCGGAGGATCCTGATGAGGATGCATCCAACTCCTCAGCCATTTCCTTCATTTTTTGAGCAGCCGATTTTTGTTTTTGCTTGGCTGTAGCCTCATTTTGTTCTTTGGACTCTGATTCAGAAGACTCTTCTTCACCTTGATGCTTATTTATTTCTTCCAAAGCATCTTTTTGGTCTTGTTTAATTGACTCTTCTTTGGCTTTATCTATTTGAAGGTCCAATGGCTTTTTTAAATCCGCATTGTCTTTTTTCAGTTCATCCAATTCTTCTGCTAACTTTTCAAAATCCTCATTTAATTTGTCCTGCTCTTTATTTGAAAAATCCTCTCCAAGTTTTATTTCAGACAAATAATCTTGCCGTTCACTCAATTTGATTAAGTCACTGGCCAATTGGGCTGCTTTCTCGGTTACATAATATCTTTTAGTAAGCTCAAGCAGCTGTTCCAGGTTACGTTTGCCATTCTGTTGCTTTTTACTCAATTCCTCCAATCGTTTCGTCAACTCTTCCTTATCAATTTTATCAGCAATCTTGTTTAGCTCTTCCAACAGCACTTCATTCTTCTTGGCCTCCAATTCTTGTCGCTCAAGACGTTCTTGCAACAACTTATTCAAATTATCGTCTTCATTGGCTTTGTTTAAATTCTCTTTTAATTGTTTGCTGAACTTTTGCATCAGACTCTCCTGTTCCTGCTGTTTTTTAAGAAAATCCTTTATCTGATTCTGGTCATTGTAGTTTAGTTGCTCTTTCTCTTTTTGTTCCCGGTTTATTTCATCAAGCGTCTTCTGTTGTTCCCTGAACTTTTCCAAAGATTTGTCCATATTCCCAATTATGGCCTGTTGTGTTTTCAGATCTTTGTTCAGTAATTCATTCTCATTCAATAACCTACTGCTAAACACCTGGCTCTTTACGGATTTACCTCCATGTATCGCATCATTGTCCTTTGAAACAAAGTAATAATAATATGCTGTGCTGTCGTTGAGCATTAAACCTGATGGAAAAGTGTAATAAAACTGATTGAAATTTGAATTAGGTTTACTTATTACTATAACTTGCTTTTTATCCTGATTTGTTTCCGGATAACAAACCAACTTTATACTGGTTAATTTATAATCATCCGAAGACTCCCCCGTAAAGTAGGACGTATTTGGATTTAAGGAATCTAAAATCTGTTGCACCTTTATTGTGGGGTAAGCATCTTTGATAACCTTAAATCGATAATCCAATCTTTCATAATTTTCCACATTATTATTGGATGTAGAAATTTGATAATCATAGTTGTTATAGATTCTTTTTGAAAGGGAGAACTCTTTATTTGATTTATTAAAAGTCCATACGGTATCTTTTTCAATTAAATGCACTTGATCCGTATTTTCTCCTACAACTTTCCAGGAAACTTTGGTTCCTTCCGGTAAAATTGCATTGCCGGTACTTTTCAAGGACTCTGACGCTTTGTTCAGGTAATTTGGATACTCAAGTTTTAATTCAAAATATTGGATGACCGGCGTTTTCAATACATTCAAATGATATATTTTTGATTGTACCTTTCCCGAAAAGAACTGAAATTCGGATTCTTGCAATGGTGGTGTAAAAGTATATCTATAATTTCCGTTTTCTTGTTGTAGTACTAATTCCTTATCGTTAATCCTAATATTTACAGCGTCTGGACGTATATCACCATTGGTAGCTACATAAATCGTATACGATTTATCTTCTAACACATCCAGCGTCGTGCTCAGTAATTCAAACTTAAAAGGAGCAGGTGGCTCATAGGCCAAATCATAATTGACCACTCTATCGTAAGAACTGAAGAAGGGACCTAAATTTCCTGTCAACCCAACCAAACCAATAAGTACAAAAGGTATTATCAAATACTTTACATACTTAAGATTCTCCCTATAATCAACGGCCTTTGTAAACGGTACAGGACTAAGGGTCTTTGATCGCTGTTCTATACTGGCCAATAATAATTCCGATTGATTTTTATCATCCGCCAGGTCCAACAAATTGTACAACTTATCCTCTACTTCAGGAAAGTGCTTTCCGATTAACCACGAGGCATCCCTATTGCTTATTCCCTTTTTTACTTTGAACAAATAAAGTAGGGGGGTAAAGATAAATCTATACAACAAGAACAGGCCTACTACAATAAAACAGAAAAAGAGTATCATCCTTCCGTTGGAATTCAACCATAGAAAATACTCAACACCCAAAACCACAAGCAAAAACAAAAGTCCCAAGACCAAGAATAACAAAGCACCCTTTATAAGCATTTTGGTATAATACTTCTTTGTAAAGTGATTTAATTTATCAAGTATGTTGTGATACGTTTTCAATTTGGGCTATATTTAATACCAAGATAAATGATAAATCAAACTTAGTTGGCAAAATATTGTTAAAAGGTAAAAGATGAAAGATTTAAAGTATCTCGCCGCATTTACTTTGCCTATATCCGCAGTTATCAGCATTTATTATCAAGGATACCGGAGTTTTTTTACTCCCTTTTACGCTTTTGTCATCATTCCTGTTTTGGAAATGCTATTACCCCAAGATAGTTCGAACATCAACCTGGATAAACGAGAGACAAAAAAGAACAAAGTGCTTTTTGACTGGCTACTCTATCTAAATGTACCTATAGTTTACGGTCTGTTGATATACGCGCTTTGGCTCGTATCAACGCAAAGCGTATCCACTATCGAAATAATAGGGTTAACCTTTTCATTAGGCATTGTTTTGGGTACAAACGCAATTAATGTCGCTCACGAATTGGGCCATAGGCTAAAGACAAAGGAGCGCTATTTGGGAAAAATGTTACTACTACCTTCGCTATACATGCACTTTTTTATTGAGCACAATTTTGGTCACCACTTACATGCCGCCACACCTGAAGATCCAGCGACAGCAAAATACAACCAAACAGTATATTCGTTTTGGTTTACCTCAGTGATCCGACAATACATAAGCGCTTGGAAATTGCAAAGTAAACTCCTAAAACAGAACGCCACCCATGTGTTTTCCCCAAAAAACGATATGTTTTGGTATTTGATAATTCAAACATTATATCTGATGTTAGTCTTTTTAATATTTGGCCCAACCGGATTGCTTTTCGCTTTAAGCGCCGCAATAGTCGGTTTTTTATTGCTGGAAACGGTAAATTATATAGAACATTATGGCCTATTACGAAAGAAATTGCCTTCTGGGCGCTATGAACGGGTAAAAGAAGTGCATTCCTGGAATAGCAATCATGTTGTTGGTCGTATTGTTTTATTTGAACTCACCAGACATAGCGATCATCATTATAAATCATCGAAGAAATATCAACTTTTGGACTATCATGATATGTCACCTCAAATGCCATTTGGTTATCCAACTTCTATGGTTATGTCATTTCTGCCTCCGCTGTGGTTTAAAATAATGAACCCAAGAATTCCAGCAGAAATGAAAACCTCTTAAAGCCGTTACCTATAAAAGGGAGTTCTTTCCTGAGCATATTGCGTAATTGCCCCACAAGAAATCAATCTTTAGGGTAGAGCAGACTGCCTTTTTTATACCTTTGTATTTCAATTTTAAACTATGCCTAAAAAAGTCAGAGTCAGATTTGCCCCCAGTCCAACCGGTCCTTTACACATCGGTGGCGTACGTACTGCCTTGTTCAACTATTTATTTGCCAAAAAGCACAACGGCGATTTCATATTACGTATTGAGGATACCGATCAAAACCGATATGTTCCTGGAGCTGAACAGTACATTATCGATGCTTTGGACTGGTGTCAGATACCATTTGATGAAGGGCCTGGTAAAGACGGTGGCTTTGGGCCTTATCGCCAAAGTGAACGCAAACAACTCTATAAGCAATATGCAGACGAATTAATAAGTAGGGGTAAAGCATACTACGCTTTTGATACTCCTGAGAAGTTGGACTTTCACCGAAAAGACCATGAGGCCAACGGAAAGACCTTTATATATAACTGGCATAACCGGTTGAAATTAAACAATTCCTTATCGTTATCAGCTGAAGAAACCATTGCCAAGCTAAAGGCTGAAGAAGCTTACGTCATACGCTTTTTAACTCCCCAAGATCAAAAATTACACCTTAAGGATATCATTAGAGGCGATATGGAGATAGATACCAACATCCTTGATGATAAGGTGCTTTTTAAGAGCGATGGCATGCCAACCTATCATTTGGCCAATATCGTAGATGACCATTTAATGCAGATAAGCCATGTTATTCGCGGGGAAGAGTGGCTACCGTCCTTGGCGCTGCATCAATTGCTTTACGAGGCATTTGAATGGGATGCGCCCGAATTTGCACACCTTCCTTTGATTATGAAGCCAGTTGGAAAAGGCAAGTTGAGCAAACGTGATGGTGAAAAGTTGGGATTCCCTGTATTCCCATTATCTTGGAACGATTCACAAGGTTATCGAGAAGCGGGCTATTTTCCGGAAGCAGTTATCAACTTTTTGGTAATGTTAGGGTGGAATCCTGGTACAGAACAAGAAGTTTTTGGCTTGAAAGAACTAGTGCAGGCATTTAACCTGGAGCGCGTACATAAGGCAGGGGCCCGCTTTGATCCTGAAAAGACCAAATGGTACAATCATCAATACTTGCAAAAGAAAACTGACAGTGAGTTGGCTGATTTGTTTCGATTGGACCTGGCCAACAAAGCTATTCCTAGCTACGCTCAGCATAGTGACTATGTAGAAAAGGTAGTTGCCTTGATCAAGGAGCGAGCTAATTTTATATCTGATTTTTGGGAATTAAGTGAGTACTTATTTGAATCTCCCACAAACTTTGATGAAAAAGCAGTGCGTAAACAATGGAAGGAGGATACTCCTCAAATAATGACCGACCTTATCGGTGTCTTGGAAAATATTGAAGATTTCTCTCCTGAAAATGTAGAAACATTGGTAAAGGAATGGATCAATGAAAACGAACTTTCTTTTGGTAAAGTTATGCCTCCACTGCGTTTAGTCGTTGTGGGAGCCATGAAGGGGCCCCATCTGTTCGATATTTTGGGCATGATTGGTAAATCCGAAAGTATATCGAGAATTAAAAAGGCCATAGCTACGATTTAAGTTACAAGTTTGTAACAATTGGCTCCATTTTCCTACAGATAATATAAAGCGATTTTGTAAATTCATTCCCTAACTAAATTTTATGTACCATGGGTAATTTTATTCTTATACCGATTATTTTTTTCGGACTTATCATTTTATTTTCTTCATTCTTCATCGTAAAACAACAAACAGCGGTCATTATTGAACGTTTTGGAAGATACCATAGCATACGTCAATCTGGCTTACAAATGAAAATCCCACTTGTTGATCGTATTTCTGCCAGGCTGGGTTTGAAAATACAACAATTGGATGTAATCATTGAAACAAAAACATTGGATGATGTATTTGTTAAACTAAAGGTGTCGGTACAATATGTGGTTATCAGGGAAAAAGTATATGAGGCTTTTTATAAGTTGGAATATCCCCACGACCAAATTACGTCTTACGTTTTTGATGTGGTGCGTGCTGAAGTGCCTAAAATGAAGCTGGATGATGTTTTCGTAAAGAAAGACGATATTGCCATAGCTGTAAAGTCTGAATTGCAGGATGCCATGTTGGATTATGGG
>Ga0209121_10001717_pt1 | contig 22941 bp, 19 predicted proteins | sample Cruoilmetagenom3_FD_187292 | JGI IMG/M metagenome (GOLD analysis project Ga0209121, IMG submission 187292) | Oil polluted marine microbial communities from Coal Oil Point, Santa Barbara, California, USA - Sample 3 (SPAdes) (version 2) | ecosystem: Environmental > Aquatic > Marine > Oil seeps ... | reverse complement strand
CCGTGGGTGCAGTGGTAGCAGAGACCGCAGGCCAGTGACGGCTCTACGGTCACCCGTTGGCCAGGGGCAAAGCCGCGCACGTTCGTCCCCACCTCTACCACTGTGCCGGCAAACTCGTGACCCGGGACAACGGGCAACTGGATAAAGGGGTGGCGTCCGTGGTAGGCGTGGAGATCGGAGCCACAAATGCCTACGCAGGCAACAGCAACCAGGAGTTCATCCGGTCCTGGACTGGGACGTGGCGATTCAATGAGGCGTATATTCTCAGGGGCGCACAATTCAACTTGTCTCATTTTCACACTTCCCACCAATCAAAGCGCGAGGAAGTGACCCCCGAACTGTCAGATGAAGAGCGCCAGGACGAGGATGGCCACCTCGGCGGCCATCGTCCGACTGAACAGTCTCCAGGATTGGGGTTGGCCGAAATTCTTGAGATGGTATTCCCCGCACCCGATGGCCACCCCGAGGCATAGGATGCCCATGACCACCACCGTCCCCATGCCCAGCACCTGCGCCCTCCGGAGCTCGCGTGAGTAGAATCCATAGGTTATTGCAAAGTGGCCATAGATCCTGAGCACGATTGCCCGAACAGTGAGAATCTCCAAGAAACTCAGCACACTCGTAAACACCCACAAGGCTACGGCAAGCGCGACCAATCTAGGGTCCCTTTTCAACGGTAAGCCATTTTCATCTAGCATTTCCAGAACCTCCTGTTCAGGGCACGCTCTCCTGGCAGCGCAGTGGCAGCCAGGTGGGGACGCCCATAACTTGGCTACGGATAGTACCCAGATATGGCGACGGATCAAGGGCGAACTCTAGCTCTGTCTTTTCAGGGGAAGGTTCCTCCTCCTCCACTAGCCCCACATCATCGGGGGAGAATTCATCCTTCGGCACCAGTCCCACTATCTCGTTCGGAAAAGATCCATCCTCCAGCGCCGGCACCGCGGCGAAGTGCAGGTGTGTCCACATGGGCCTGCCCGGACTCCCACTCCACGTCCCCTGGTAGCCGAGCAACTGGCCCGCTTTGACTGGCACTCCCTCGCTGCCCGGCGGAAAATCCGCGACGATGAAAGACTCGCCATCCTCGCCGTCGGCCATGTCCCCGTAGAACGACCATACCTTCTCGCCCGACCGCACCGGGTCGTCGTGTTGAATCACCACACCGTTATTCCAGTCCAGGCGGCGTGTTAGCAGGCCGTCGGCCACGGCATAGACCGGTACAGTATTCTCATAGCCCTCGCCCATGAAACCAAGTTGATAGGTAATCCACCACACCCCCATGTCGCCGCGGGTGGGCAAGCGCCAGGGAGCGCCGGGACAGGCTTCTATGTCGGCCAGTCCACTCTCATCAATGTCGCGGGGTTGAAAGACGATGGTTTCGGCCAAGAAGCGAGTGGGCGCATAGTTCTCTGTGATGGTCGCCAACATTTCCGGCGTCCAGCGCTCTTTGTACACCGGCCAGCCCATAAAGTGATGGATGAGGATGAGCGGGAACTCCTGGTCACGGATACTGGCGAGCAGGGCGTCTTGATCCCACAAGCCTGCGTTGGCCAACTGGGTGACCTCGAAGGGCTGGATGTAGAGCGACCGGTTTTGCAGTGTCAGCATACCCATAAATTCATCGGCTAGCACGGGGTCGTCCGTCGTTTCGACGATCCACTCCAGGTCAGCGAGTTCCTTCCCGGGATGGACTCGCCATTTCATACTCTCGACGGGGCCATCCAGGGTGACCTTCATCAACTGTCCAACCTGCAACGCCAATAGGATGAGCATCAGGACACGCAGCCAGGGGCGCTCGCGGCACCAGGCGAGGAGAGCACCAGCCGTCAGGGTGAGAGCGGCGGAAAATTCCAGCAAGTAATTGACGTTAGAGCCTATCTTACCAATCGTCAGCGCCGAAAGAGTGGCCCCAACCAGGTATGGTGCTAGAAGCGGCCACGACCTTACCCGCCGGGGGGCGAGGAACAGAAACGCACCGCCGAAGACAAGCAGAATGGGGGCTGCCTTTCGCAGATCGCGCCAATGTCTCTTGAGTGTCTCGATGTCAAACTCGTTGACGTTGGCCGTGACGATGTTGAAGAAAAAGCCGCCCTGGGTGAGAATGTTCAGGGTGAAAAAGAGAGCCAGCCCCCCTCCACCGACCAGCGCCGCCAATCTGAGGGCTTGTCGGCGGTCCTGTGTCCACAGCCAGACGAATGCTGCCAGCGGCGCGGCCAAGCCATAGGATTGGCGAGTGTAAGCCGCCGCGACCAGCAACAGCGCCGAGACAACCAGCCCCCGCCTGGTCGTGGGCCACCGGGCTACCACGTACAACCCGGCCGTGCTGAGGGCCAGGGCGAGCATATCCACGCGCGCCAGGGGAGACCATCCGACCACGTAGGGAATGGCCAGAAAGAGCGTAGCGGTGACCGCAGCCGCCATGCGATCCTCCGTATCGGTGTAGATGATTCGCGCCAGGAACGCCGCCGACGCTAGAGCGCACAAGGTCGAAATGAGTCGTCCCGCCAGAAAGGATGGCCCAAAGAGCCCTACAAAGGGAACCAGCGAGAGAACGTACAGTGGCGGATAATTAGAGATGGTGTACGGCGGCGACGAGAGACCGAGACGGTAGATGTTCCGCCCGACAGCCAGGCGCATGGCCTGATCAACCAGGGGCGCTTCGCCGTAGTCCAGGGGGTAGCGGTGAAAGACCGCCATGAGTGCGTGGGCCAGAAAAATCACCATTGCCAGGGACAGAAACACGAGCAGCATGATCTTGGCCCCGTCTTCCAAAAAAGGCTCAATAAACACAGTCGCTTTCTTTACCTGCTGGTTCACGATCATTCCTCTTTGCAGCGTAGAGGCTGCCAGCCAGAATTCCCCCCCGCGGCCTTGAGCGCAATGCCCAGGTAGGGTGACGGGGCGAGGACGTTCTCCGGCCCCACCTTGCCCGGAAATGATCCATTCTCCGCCGCCCGCACAACGGAGAAGCGCAGGTGTATCCACATCGGCCTCGACGGCTGTCCGCTCCACCGGCCCTGATAGCCAAGCAATTGTCCCGCTTTCACTGGCACGTTGACGCCGCCCGGCGGGAAATCCTGGGCAACGTAAGAGGCGGCGCCATTGGCGTTGGCCAGGGCAGCATAGTACGACCACACCTTCTCGCCGGGGCGCAATGGATCGTCGTGTTGAACCGCCACACTGCCTGTCCAGTCGGGGAGCCGCGTCAGCAGACCGTCGGCCACGGCGTAGACCGGCATGCTATTCTCGTTGCCCCGACCAAAAAAGTCAAGCCCGGCACCGCTCCACCGCACGCCCAGGTCGCCACTGGTGGGCAGTTGCCAGGGCGCGCCAAGACAGGCGTCCGACGGGGTGCGGCTGCCGATGGGACGATAGACATGGGTGTTGGCCAGAATACCGGCAAGTCTGTAGGCTTGACTGATGGCAGACAGCATTTCCGGCGTCCAGCGTTCTTTGTACACCTCGGCCCCTGGGAAGTGATGAATGAGGATGAGGGGGAATTCTTTATCGTGGATGCTTTCGACCAAAGGCGCCTGATCCCACTGTCCTGCGTTGGCCAACTGCGTGGCTTCGAAAGGTTGGATGTACAGCGGTCGTCCCTGGAGCGTGATCAGTCCCATGTACTCGTCTCATTGGACAGCCCCCATCTCGACTTTATCGGCAACAAGGTCGCCCAAGCTTGGTCTACATTATATCAGAGTCTGTCCTACTTGCCACCAGGCCCGTGACCGAATCAGTCTCATACCAATAGAGCCAGGACCAGTATGAGCATCTCAGCAGCGATGGTCCAGCCAAACAGCTTCCACGAACTGCGCTGGCCGGCTCGTTTGTAATGGTACTCCCCACCGCCGACAACCAACGCGATCCACACGAGGGACAAGGGGACCAATGCCCAGTTCCCCAGGACTAGAGCACGCCAATAGTCCCTCTTGAGACCGATGGAACTGGCCCGGGCGTAGATGCGGAACAGCATTTCTCGGATGAGAAGTGTCTCATAGAGACCTAAGACGGCCGTACCCGCCCACAGGACGAAAGTGAGCATGCCAGACAATGTTCTTCTTGCCAGTTCAGTGCCTGTCTTCAACATCTCCAGAACCTCCTTTTGTCATACCAGCAGAGGCAGAATCAGGATGAGCAACTCGGCTGTGATGGTCCAACCAAACAGCTTCCACGAACTGCGCTGGCCGGCTCGCTTGTAATGGTACTCCCCACCGCCGATGACCAATGCGATCCACACGATTGCCAGGGGGAGCGCTGCCCAGTTGCCCAAGGCCACAGCGCGCCAATAATCCATCCCATAGCCGCCAGACCTGCTCCACAACCGGGTACAGATCCGGAACAGCATCTCCCGGACGAGAATGATCTCATAGAGACCCAAGACGGCCGTACCCGCCCATAAGATGAAGGCGAGCACGCCCGATGCAACTGATCGTAACGGCACAGTGCGACTCTCGTAATAGTTACCCATCACCGGGATTGCGAATAAGACACATGCCACTGTTGGCAAGGGGCCTGCCGACAGTGGATGGAGGCCAACCGCCAGCCGATTGACGCTTTCAATGAGGCCGGTCAGGGCGACCACCAGCCCGGTCACTGCGACCATCGCAGCCGCAGCAGGGAAAAGTTGACGGGATTGTTGCCACAATGCCGCAAACCCGGGCCGCTTCAAGCGAGGGGCAATCGCAGCAAACTTCATATCGGGCGAGGGGCGGACCGTCCTCAGGTCGGCCAACAGACTGTGATGGATGAGCCGTTGCAGACCCTCGTGCTCGGCCAGGCGGGCGCGGCAGTGCGGGCAATCCGCCAGGTGACTGTCCATTGCCTCCCGCTCAGCATCAGTGAGCGTAGCGTGACTATAACCGATGAGCTGTTTGTCACTTAGATGGCTGTTCATCAAGCTTTCTCCCCCCTCAAATCAACCAGACTGGCCGGGGCGAGGGTAACCCGCAGTTGCTTATACGCCAGACGCACCCGCGACTGGGCCGTGGGCACAGGGCAGTCCAGGATTTCGGCCATCTCCCGGTAGGTATGGCCTGCCCAGTAGCGGAGCAGGATCGCTTCCCGCAATGGCCGGCTCAGCGCCTGTACCGCCTCCCAGACCTGGCTGCGCGTCTCCGCCTGAATCGTGCGAGACTCTGGCCCGGGGACTAAGTCAGGAATATCCCGGCCCCGTTGCAGCCAGGCGGTCAGGGAAAGATTGGGCCACCGTCGCCGCCGGTGCCGATCCCGGCACCGGCTGACAGTGATGATGTGCAGCCAGGTGGCAAAGCTGGCCCGATCGGGGTCATAGCGATTGATGTTGACCAGGGCATAGGTGAGTGCATCCTGGGCCACCTCTTCCGCATCGACCGCGTTGCCCAGCAGACCATAGGCCAGCCGGAAGACCGAGTCTCGGTGGTGGTTGTACAAGGCTTCAGCAGCGCGTTCATCGCCAGCTTGCCAACGTTGAATCAAGGCGCCTATGTCCAGCATCTCGGACCTCGTGTCGGGCACTGTACCTGTTGCTGTCTACTGTATTATACGCAGAAGGAGGGGAATTTAATCACTTGCCGGAAACACAACAACGGATTTAGAATAAAACGGAGTAACTACTTTGGCAATGGCACATTGTAGGTCGGATTTGCCTATCCGACCCATGGCGGTTAGCAAAACCGCCCTACAGGGCCTAATGTGCTGTTGTCGTGTTACGCAGCAGCACGAAGCAAGCAGATGAATAGCCTAATGCAAATCCGCCAATTGTGCCGCCAGTTCTTCAGTAGACAAATGCGTATTGTCAATCTTTGTGTCACAAACTGTAAGATGCTTTTGACAGTCATAGACCCTTTCCACTTCATCACCTGTAAGACGCCTTCCCCTGACGGCATTTCTTCTCTTTATCTCGTCAAAGGTGGGGAGAAGCAAGACTATCTTTGGCTCTATCTCTTTCAACTCCGCCTTGTAGAGTCGGGCCGTCTCGTCGGTGAGAACATCGAGGATTATCACGTCAAAACCCGCATTGACAAAGCTTCTGGTAAGCAGGCAGGTATTTCGAACTCCAAATTTCTGCTGGGCTTTGCCTTCTTCCCCGTCCCAAGGGGCTTTATGGGGTTGTAGCACCATCCAGCGGACGATATCCACGTCTATCACAGCGCAACGGCTCAGTTTCTCAGCAAGTACAACCGCAACTGTATTCTTACCCGCCCCTGATGAGCCTGTCAAGATTAGTACCTTCATTTGCGACGCGCCGCCCAACTGCACTAATCCTCCAATCGCTCGACGACGGCCGAGTGCTCATAGATCTCTCGCACAATCGTCTCAATCTCGGGCTCCTCGATGCTGATGTCCCTGACCGGGTACCTGGCGACCAACTCGGTGATTAGTGCAGAGGCAGAGATTTGCCGCCGGTCGAACCGCAGGCGAATGCGCCGATTTTTGCGTTCGATCAGTTCCGCCTGGTCAATCTCGATGTGGGGTACATTGTCTGCAAAATCTACCACAAGCACCCGGTAAGGCATAATCCGTTCCTTCATGTCCGCGATGGCACCATCGTAGATGATGCGCCCCTCGTCAATGATCATCATGCGCTCGCAGACCTTTTCAATGTCCGATAGATCGTGGGTCGTCAGCAGAACAGTGACCTGGCGCTCCTCGTTCAACTGCTGAAGGAAGGAGCGAAAGCGGTCCTTGGCCACCACGTCCACGCCGATGGTCGGTTCGTCGAGGAACAGAATGTCGGGGCTGTGGAGCAGCACCGCGACCAGGTCCGAGCGCATACGTTGCCCCAGGCTGAGTTGGCGCACCGGTGTGTCCTGGAACTCGTGCAGGTCGAGCATGTCGTTGAACAACTCCAGGTTGGTCTCGTAGGTGCTCATCGGGATTTTATAGATCTCTTTCAACAGCCGCAGGCTCTCAATGACGGGCACGTCCCACCAGAGTTGTGTCTTTTGCCCAAACACCACGCCGATGCGGTACGCCAGCCGCTTCCGGTCGCGGTGGGGTATCAGCCCATCAACCTCCACTTCCCCTGAGGTAGGCACGAGGATGCCGGTCAACATTTTGATGGTCGTTGACTTGCCCGCGCCGTTCGGGCCGACGTAGCCCACCATCTCCCCTTTCTCGATGGCAAAAGTGATCCCGTCAACGGCCACCTTTGACGTGCGTTCGAACGAAAACAGATTACGCACCGCCGCAAAGCGCCCCTCCTTGCGGACCGGCACCTTGAAATGCTTACTCAACTCCCGTACCTGGATGATCATCTCAACCTCAACTCCCCGAACTGGTATACCCCGCCAGTCCCTTCCGCCAGACCAGCGAACCTAGTGCCAGCAGGATACCGGCCACGACGGGTGACAGGAAACCTAACGCTGCGATCCCCAGCGCATTGGGCTTGCCGAGCAATTGCGTGAGCGGATAATAGTTCATAAACGCGATGGGAAGAAAGCCGGTGACAAAGATGCGAAACCCCTGCCCAAAGACGTCAATGGGATAATTCTGGTTGAGCATCTTGAGACGCATTGAGAGCCAAAAGACTGACCGCGAACGCCCTATCCAGAAGGAGAGCGACCCGATGATCCAGGCGATGCAGGTCTCAATCACCGTGCCGGACAACACCGCCACGACAAAAAAAATCCACTGCCCGGCGGCCCAGTCGAGACCGAGGTTACGGTACGCCAGACTGAAGGCAGCGGTGGCAAAAAACACGTCGCCCACGCCCATGTAATTGACCTCGCGGCCCAGGAATTGCAGCAGGACACTGCACGGACGAACGAGGTATTGGTCAAAGCGACCGTGCAGGATGTCATCCTCCAGGGTACTGAGGTGCCAAAAGAACACCGCGTAGATACTGTGGCTCAACAACCACATACCGTAAAGCATGACGATTTCCCAGAACTGCCATCCTGCCAGGACGTGGAAGCGACTCACCATGACCCAGGTGAGGGAGAGATTTACCGCGTTGAGGATGATTATGCCGACCGTCCCGACCAAAAAGTCGGAGCGGTACTCGAGACGTGAGCGAATGGCGATGCCGATGAACTTGAAATACAGATGTAGGGATTCTCGTAGAGATTCTATCATCTACCCTCCCTGTATCGTGATGCGCCGCTGCACGCACTCCCAGCACAACCGGGCCACGAGGAACAATCCAACGGCCCAGGCAGCCTGAGAGAGGAGGGCACTTTGCAGGCTGCCCTCGTAAGCGCCGACATAGATGGACATGGGGACAAAATAGACCGCCTGAAAAGGTAGGGCTACGGCGATGGCAGCCAGCGCTGGCGGAAACATCCACAGGGGCACGACCTGACCGGACGCGAAGCGGACCAGCGAGTGGTAGGCCCAGGAGTAACTGCGAATGTCGAGGGTGACGATGGACAACATCCCCATCAGAAAACTGAGGACAAAGATGACCAGGTAGCCCAGGGCCAGACTGACCAGGAAAGCAAACCCCGCCTGCGCGCTGATGGGAGGCCTAAAGTCGAGAAACAGGTAGGTAAAAACCAAGCCTGGCACACATCGGGTCAACAACTCGACGCCGAGGTCGCCCACGCTGCGACTGAGCATGTGGAACATAAAATCGAGTGGCTTCATCAGGTCGAGTTCCAATGTCCCCAAACGAACCTGTTCGGCGATATAGTACTGGATACGCATAGCAGAGCGCATGACGGGTAGGAGTAGAATACCCAGCACCCCATAGGTCGTCATGCGTTCCAGGTCCATTCCAAAGGCGTGGGGGCTTTGCCGGTAGAGGATAGCCCATAAGGAATAGTTGGCGTACATCATGATAAAGAGACCCGGTGTGATGAGCCAAAAGTCGAGCCGGAAGATCCAGGCATTGTGAAAAGCGGTGCGGATGAATGCGTATAGGACCTTCATCGGAGGAATTGCCTATTCTTGCACAGCACCGGCAATGTAGGCAGCGCGGATATCGCGGTGCAGTGGGATGTTTTCCAGATAGGTATGGCGGAAGGGGCTATCGGGCGGGATCAGATCGTGCTTGCGCATCATCTCGTCGTAGGCGCGTTGGAGATATTCGGCGGCTTCCGCTTCGCGACCGTTTGCTGCCAGCGCCAGGCCGTGACGATAGAGGATCTCTTCGCTGATGCACTCGATGATTTGCACGAACCCGAAGTGCTGGTAGATGTCCAGCGCCGCCTGGGACGATTCCAGGGCCTGGCGAAGATGAGTCTGGCACTCCGCTTCATCGGCGACGTACTCCGCCAACCCCAGGTGGGCCGCCGCCGACTCGCAGGCGGCGGCCATTTCGTACTGCCGGGTGAGCGGGGCGTCGGCCACCAGTTGAGAGGTTTGCGCGGTGAGTTCCAACGCCTCACGCAGATGAGGTTCGTCGCTCAGTCCGTTGCAGAAGATGGCCGAGACCAGGCGCAGACCGGCGTGTCCCATCTCGTGGACAGCCTGCACACCGGTGATGCGACGTGCGCGTTCGAGCGTCTCCTGCGCCTCATCGTACCTGCCCCGCACGATTTGAACCTGGGCGATGCGCAGCAGAGCGAACACCGCGTTCGGGGTGCCCTCCCAGATACGCCGGCTTTCTTCCAACAGGGCCAGTCCTGCTTCATAATCGCCCAGGTAGAGGCTCTGAATCTGACCGCACTGCATCAGTCCGTCGCCCTCTATTGGGCGGTGGCCGATCTCACGGCTGATGTGCAGCCGTTTCTGCTGGTATTCGGTCAACAACTGGTAGTAGTCGCCGCTGCGTTCAAACTGCAGGCCGATGAGGTTCAGCAGGCTCATTTCGGCCATCTTGTCGTCCAGGGCCTGGCATAAGGGCAGGGCCGCCTCCAAACATTCCATACCGCGCTCTGGTTGATCGCTCCAGGCATAGACTCTGCCCATTCGAATGAGGATGCCGACCTCGTAACGTTGGTCGCCCAGTTGCCGGGCCAAATCAAGGGCACGTTCCGCGAGTTCCCACGCCGTTGAATCGTTGGCCCAGAGGCGCTGGTTGGCGATGGCGCCCAGGCTTTGCATCTCGCGACGGCGATCGCCCAGTTGCCGGGCCAGGGTCAGGGCTTTTTCGGCCATCGGCACGCCTGCGTCGAGTTCCTCTTGGCTTTGCCAGCCCGCCACCCCGGGCTGTTGGAGCAGCGCGTCAATCAGCCAGACCGGGTCGTCCTTCAACTGCCGCGCCAGTGGGAGGAGAGCCTGAGCATCGGCCCGCCCGGCCTCGAGATCACCCATCAGGAAAAATATCCCGCGCCGCCCGTTCAACACCTCAAACCGCTGGGTGCGAATAGCATAAAGCCGGCCCTCAACCTCATCCTCAACCTTAACCTTAACCTCAACCTCATCCAGCAGTTCGAGGGCGCGGGTATAATGTTCCAGCGCCTCGGCGTTGGCATAGATCCTCTGCGCCTGTTCGGCCGCCTGGATGGTATAGAACAGTTCTTTCCCAGATTTGCCAGCCTGGCGATAGTGGTACGCTAATGTGCCATAGTACGGCGTCAGGGTCTCCAGCCCAAAGAGACCCTCGAGGTATTCGGCCACCTTGAGATGGTAAGCAATACGCTGCGCACCGAGAAGGCTCTCGTAAGCCGCATCGCGGATCAGGTTGGACTTGAAACAGTATTCCATCCCCAGGTCGGGCGCCCGCCCACGTTCCTGGATCAACTGGGCGCGTTGCAGCGCCGTCAGATGCACTTTCAGTGTCGCGTCGCCAGCCAGGGCCTGCAATACGTTCGACCAGAATACGGTCCCTATCACAGCGGCCATCTGGAGTACACGCCGCTCATCGGACGACAGGCCGTCAATGCGCGCCAGTAACAGGCTTTGCAGCGTGTCCGGCAGGTCGAGCGAAGCCACCGCCCGCGTCGTGTGCCATTGCCCCGTTTCGGCCTCCTGCGCCAACACCCCCTGGTCAATCAGTGAGTGGACGAGTTCCTCAATGTAGTAAGGATTGCCCTCGGCCTTGTCGAGCAAGAGTGCGCGTGTCTCCGCCAGCAGCGATTCGGGGCCGAGCAGCCGGTCAATGAATTCGTTGCTCTGGGCCTCGGTCAATGGGGGCAGCGTCACAGTCGTCACCCGGTGGGGATACTCGGTCTCGACCTGGTAACGGAATTCCCAGACAGGTGCCGTGCGCTCCGGGCGAAACACGATCAACCAGAGCAGAACCTCGTCGTCGCATAGGGGCAGGCAGTACTTTAGCAGGTCCAGCGAGGTGGTGTCAGCCCAGTGCGCGTCTGCAAAGGCCAACACCAACGGCCCGCGTTTGGCCATTGCTTCCACCCAACTCCGCAAGGCGAAAAAGAACTGCTGGCGCAGCCCTTCGGCGTCCAGATGTTTGACTCGCTCGGCAAAGACATCTTCCAGCGGCAGCGAAAGAAAAGTGGCCAGGTAGGGATAATGCTCCGCCAACCGGTCGCCCCACAGCAGTTCGGCCTGGCGACGGAACCGGTCTCGCGTTTCCTCCTTGGGCTCCCCCTCGCGCACGCCCAGCCAGCCCCGTAGCAGGTCGAGCCACATCGAGTAGGGCCACGATTGGTCATAAGAGCGGCAGCGCCCACGCAACCAGGTCAGGGAAGTCGGCGGAGATGTATCACCTCCTCGCTCTGGCCGGTCTCCGACTGAGCCAGCTATGTGCGCTTCGGCCAGCAGCGCGCCCTGGCGGGCAAAGTGGTGACGCACCTCAGCCACCAGGAAAGACTTGCCCAGGCCTCTGTCTCCCGTCACCATCACGATCCCGCCCCGCCCATCGTACAGGTCTTCGACGCAGCCCTTGAGGGTGCGGAACTCGGCCTCACGCCCGATCAGCGGGATGCAGAGCCCGTAGGTCTGCAGGCGATGCAGCCGCTCGGCGTCGGCCTGGGGAGCCAGCGGGCGGTAGATGGCGACTGGCTGGCTCACGCCCTTGACGGTGATCTCGCCCAGCGGTTCCCATTCGAACTGCGGTTCCACCAGGCGGTAGGTGTTCTCGCTAATCAGGACGGTGCCCGGTTCGGCAGCGGTCTCCATCCGGGCGGCGAGGGCGAGGCCAGCCCCCATGGCCGTGTCTTCGCTGTGCTGGCGGCTGTCACCAACACTGGCGACGATCACCTCCCCCGTGTTAATGCCCACCCGCAACTGCAGATCAATGCCTTCCTGCTCGGCCAGTTCGACGGCGTAGGATTCGATCGCTGTTTGCATCGCCAGTCCGGCCAGCACAGCGCGCTCTGGGTCGTCTTCGTGGGCCAAGGTCGCGCCGAAGAAGGCCACCAGTCCATCGCCCCGGAACTGGTCCACTTCACCGCCGAAACGATAGACCTCCGCTTCCAGTATCTGGAGGACGCGGTTCATGATCTCCACCCAGGCCTCGGTGCCGATCTGCTCCAGGAGGTCTGTGGAGCCTCTCACGTCGGTGAGGATGACGGTGGCCAGCCGGCGTTCGCCTTCCAGTTGTACTGGTGCGGGGGGCGGAGGGGTGGGGGCTTCCGCCTCAATGGGGAACTGGGGTTGAGGCGGTTGCGCCAGGCCAGGCTCTTGGATCAGGAGCCTGCCGCACTGGCCACAAAAGCGGAAGTCTGGCGGGTTGGCAAAGCCGCAGGCGGGGCACGCCCGCGCCAGGCGCGTGCCACACATGCCGCAGAATTTCATTCCGGGCGGATTGTCAAAACCGCAGTTCGGGCATTTCATCGCCAGGCTCGCTTGCAAGGCATTAGGGTAAAAGGTGCACGTGGAGCAGCCTTTCCAGGCTGCTGGCAGGCTCGAAAGCCTGCCCCACGTGCCACTTTTGCCGTGGCGTCTACAAGGATGGGGCACGTCCAGTGACGTGGCGTGCCCCGTGACTAATCTTTTCCTGCCGGGGGTTGCGAACTATAGGATGTCCAACGCCATGCGGAAGCGTTTGGCTAACTCCTCCAGGATCACGATGGCCATGTCAATGTCTTCTTTCAACACCCCGAGGAAGTCCCAGCGGGTGAGGGCCAGGCATTGCGTCGCTTCGGTGGTGACGACCGACGCCGTGCGCAGGCCGTCATCCAGCAGGGCCATCTCGCCAAAGAAGTCGGTGGGGCCAAAGGTGTTGACTACGACCCTGGTGCCGTCGGCCCGTTCGCGGACGGCCTCGGCCTTGCCCGATGTGATGATAAAGAATCCTTCGCCCCCCTTATCCTGGGTGACGATAGCCTGGCCAGCGGCGTACTCGCGCGGCACGAATTTCTTGGCCAGCCGTTCGAGTTGGCGTTTCTTCAGGCCTTGAAGCAGTGGTACCCTGCTCAAAAAGCCCACTGTTTCCTTCACGTCTGCCATTTTTCTCCTCCTGTTAGATCTCTTGTCGCACTACCTACCGTATGTAACCCAGATAACGCGCCTGGAGTTGAAGAATAGTATCCAACATCTCTTCAGCGCTCTTTACGCTGTCAACGACCGGGTCAACCAGAAGGGCTTGCAAGGCGATTTCGCGGGAACCGGTCAATACTGCTTCTACTGTTAAATCATGAACGGCTACCTGGTTGTATAGTAGCCCTGCAAATCCTTTGGGCAGTGCTCCCAATTTTACACCATGTACGCCATCTTTGTCCACAATCGCCGGGACTTCTACAACCAAGTCTTGCGGAAGGTTGTCAATCAACCCATCGTTGGGGATGTTTACGGCTAATTCTTCATGATGCGAATCCGTAAGAATTCCTTCCATGATTGGCACAACTCGCCAGTATTCTTCCTTAGGCGTACCTTCGATTCTGGACTGTGGGACTTGTTCCAGACACCATGCTTTATACATAGAATAGAAGTCCAGAATCCCTTTGTGGTCAACTACTTCGTGTGCCCATTGGATGTATTCACCAAAGTGGCTATCAGTAGTTATGGGCAGATAGCCGAACCGGTTTAATATTTCCCTGAACAGACCCCGTTCCGGCATGTTTTCGAAATATGCAGGCGCTCTTGCACGAACGTCCGGATATGCGTCTTTACCTGTGTCTTTGTATTTCACTTCAAGAAGTACGCTGAAATGATTCAGTCCTCCTGCCTTGACCGACAGATTGGAGAAAGGCGTTTCTAATATACGGGGTAAGTGCATTGGCAGTGAAGCAATCTCATGGCACAAACCAATCAGTCTTAGATCAGGATATTTTCTCTTTATGGCCAGGCAGATGCGGCTCATCGGATTGCTAAAGTTGATCACATGCGCATCCGGACAGATTGTACTTATGTCATCGCATATTTCGAGGATTGGAGGTATGATGCGCAGAGAATGGAATAAACCGCCTGGCCCACCATTTTCCCCGAAAACCTGACGAATACCATATTGTAATGGTGTTTTCCAATCCTGCTCCCACAGTTCATAACGATCCCCAACTTCAATGGAGATTATACAAAATGTCGCATCTTGTAAGGCATCCTGGCGTGATGTCGTGGCGGAAATGGTATAGGGCAACTGATTCTCTTGAATAAACTGCCGCGCGATACCTTCCACTTTACGCAAGGCTTGGGGGTTGATGTCGTGCAAAACAATGGAACTACCTTCCAAGGTCTTGCTCTTGAAAATATCCCCCAGAGTCCCAAGCCCGAACATAGCGCTACCAGCACCTATTAAGACTATTGTAGTTTTCATTATCTAGTCCCTCCTCCTACGCTTGATGTTTCCCCTTCCATTACTTGAGTCGAACGATATACGTGCTATACGCTTCTGATCCGTCAATCCTGCCAATCCGTGTTCTAACTTCCATTACTTGAGTCGAACGATATACGTGCTGTACGCCGCCAGTTCTGCCAGCGGGATATAACCCTCAAAGCCGCCACCAGCGTTGACCGTCGGGGCGTTGACCGGAACGCCGGTAAAAACCACGCTGGCGCTGCCCTCGCTCAGCGGGCCTGCGGGCAGGCTGAGGCTATAGTCGCTGATGGGCTCACCGCCCAGGTTGATCAGCACGAGCAGTGTTTCGTCGTCGCTGTGGCGCAGGGAGGCGTAAATTCGCTTGTCCTCGACCTCCACTTCCCGCCAATCGCCAACACGTAGGGCCTGGTGACCGTTGCGTGTGTGGATTAACCGCCGGTAGTGGCTGAGCAGCGAGTCGGGGGCGTCTGTCTGGACGGCGACATTGACCTCCCGGTATTTACGCTGGGGCCCTCGCCAGGCTATCATCGCCGTGGTGAACCCGGCGTTGTCCGCATCGGACCACTGCATGGGCGTGCGGATGTTCTCGTCCGGCTTGCCACCGACGTGACCGATCTCCTCGCCGTAGTAAATGAAGGGCACGCCGGGACCGGTGAGCAGCAACGACGCCGCCGTCTTAGCCCGGTCCACGTTCCCGCCGAGTTCGCTCATCGCCCGTTTCTGGTCGTGGTTGGTGAGGAAGGTGGCAAACTGGTTGGGCGGATACCGTTCTGCTGCCAGGCGATGTGCGCGCCGAACGCGGTTCCGGCCTTCGGATTTGGCGCTTTTCAGTATAGCCTGGGCTGTATCGAACTCGAATGCCAGGTCGAGTTGGTCGCCGATGTACTGTACCACCTCGGCAGTCGGACTCCACACCTCTCCCACGGTCATCGCGTCCGGGTTGATTCCCTTGTAGAAGGTATAGAAGCCGCGCAGCCATTCGTGGGTGGCCGGTGTGTTCTCCTGGACACGGCCCTCTTCGATGAGGTGTTTGACCGCGTCCAGCCGGAAGCCATCGGCGCCCATGTCCTCCAGCCAGAAGCGGATCACCTTTTCCATCTCGGCAGTGACGGCCGGATTGTCGTAGTTGAGGTCCGGCATGCCCTCCCAGAAAATGCCGTAGTAGTAGCCGGTAGGGGTGCGGTGCCAGACCCGCCCGCCCCAGGGACTGCCGTAGCCGGGGTTTTCCTCCGACCATAGGTAAAAGTCGCGGTAGGGACTATTCACGTCGCTGCGGGCATTCTGGAACCAGGGATGCTGCGAACTGGTGTGGTTAAGCACCAGGTCAATGATCACCCGGATATCCCGTCTATGGGCCTCCTCCATCAACCGGAGGAAGTCATCGTTGGTGCCGTACTCGTCGTCCACGGTGAAGTAATCGCTCACATCGTAGCCGTGGTAACTGGGCGACTGGGTGACGGGCATCAACCACAGGCCGGTGATGCCCAGGTCGTCGCTTGTGGCCGGATCGCCGTCGTTCAGGTAGTCCAGTTTCTCGACGATGCCGTTCAGATCGCCGACTCCATCACCGTCGCTATCGTAAAAACTGCGCACGAAAATCTCGTAGAATACAGCGTCGTTCCACCAGAACGGGCCGCCGGCGCCCTCCGGCAGGCTGGTGGGCGTGGCCATTTTGGCTTCGGTGGTGGGCGTCGGCGCCGGCACTTCGACTGTGGCCGTAGGAGTGGCTGTCGCCGGAGGCTGTGTTGTAGCAGTGGACGCCGCTGCTGTCGGGGGTTGAGTGGGCTCGACGGCTGGGGCGGTGCAGCCAATAACCAGGGGCAAAAGCAATGCCAAAGCCAGCCGATGAATGTGTCGCATAGGCATCCTACCTCGGATGTAGGAGATGGAACAGCGGGGGGCACGTGAAACGTGATGCGTGAAATGTAACCGAGCCGTCATAGACCACCGCTTTACGTTTCACGTTTGATCTCGCCGATGTAAACCTCAAAAGGCGCTATCGTCAATTGAGACAGGTCGTCTATCTCGCTGTCGCGCGCCTGGCTGGAAAAGACGAGGTGCGCCGCGTGGGCGCCCAGGTCGAAGCGCAGCGTGTGAGCCTGGTCGGACATGTTCAACACCACCAGGCAGGTCTGCCCATCCCCTCCCTCTGTCCCCCCCAATGGGGGGGATGAAAGGGGGGGGGTGGAGCGCAGGAATGCGAGATAGCCTTCCGCCTCCTCGTGCAGCACCGTGTAGTCGCCGGCGACGAGCGCCGGGTTCTGCTTGCGCACGCGCAGCATACGGCGGTAAAAGCTCAACAGCGAGTCAGGGTCATCCAACTGGTCGGCGACGTTGACGCCCTGCGCGTGGTTGGGGTTCACCGGCAGCCAGGTCTGCACGCCGGCCGGGCTGAAGCCCCCATTGGACGCGTTGGCCCATTGCATGGGCGTGCGACACTTGTCCCGGCTGAAGCGATTCGCGTAGGCCAAGGCATACGCTGGTGGCACCCCCAATTCGTTGACCGCCGTGTGGTATACCCAAACGCCCAGGTTGTCCCGAAACTGGTTGATGTCCTCCAACTTTAGATCGGTCATGCCGATCTCCTCGCCGTTGTAAAGGAACGGGGTGCCGCGCAGCGTGAGCATCAGCGCCAGGTGAAGCCGGGCCAGCGATTCGTCGTTTTGCTCATCGCCATAGTGGCTATAGACGCGCGACACATCGTGGTTGCCCAACGTGTTGCAGGGCCAGGCACCGGGCGGCAGCGCGGCCAAGCGCTCCTGCTGGTTGGCACGCACCCAGGCGGGGGTGATCCGTTCGGTCTTCATCAGCGGAAAGTTGAATATGAGGTGCAATTCGTTGCGCCCGTCGCCGTAGTAGGCGATCGCGCCGGTCTCGCCCACCAGCATGCGGTCAGGGTACTCATCAATGACCGTCCGCAATTCCTGCATCAACTCGTGCACACCGGGTTGTTCACGCTGGTGTTGGAACATCGCCTCCGCCTGTTTGCTCAGCCGTTCCTCCCCTTCCTCAATGCTGGCGGCCTGGAGAGCCTGCTGGTACAGTTCGAGCAGCGACACTCCAGCGGTATGATCAGGCAACGCCGGGTCCTCAAAGATCGTGTTGACGGCATCGAGGCGAAAGCCATCCACCCCCAGGTCGAGCCAGAAGCGCACCGCGTCCCACATCGCCCGCTTGACTTCAGGATTGCGCCAGTTGAGGTCGGGCTGCTGCTTGAAGAAGTAGTGGTAGTAGTACTGACCGGTAATCGGGCCGTACTCCCAGGCCGGGCCGCCAAAGCCGGAGTACCAGTTGTTGGGTGGACCACCATGCTGTGACCGGTCTCCTGACCGAGCCACCCCGTCGCGCCATACGTACCAGTCCCGTTTGGGGTTATCGCGGCTAGAGCGGGATTCGATGAACCAGGGATGCTGATCGGAGGTGTGGTTCAGCACCAGGTCGAGAATGACCCGGACATCGCGTTGGTGGGCTCCATCCAGAAAGCGTTTGAAGTCGTCTAGCCGGCCATACTCCGGCGCGACACCGGTATAGTCGGCGACGTCGTAGCCACAGTCGTAGATGGGCGAGGGGTAGTGCGGCGAAAGCCATAGGGCGTCAATGCCCAGGTCTTGCAGGTAGTCGAGGCGGTCAGTCATCCCGTAGAAATCGCCGATGCCATCGCCGTTGCCATCGGCAAAACTGCGAGGGTAGATCTGGTAGAAGACGGCTTTCTGCCACCACTTCAATTCTTGCACTGACACTGTTTTGTCCACTGAATTCTCCCTGGTATCGGCAGCCTTTCCGTAGTAACGACTTCAGTCGTTTGCAACGGAGGCAAAGCGACTGAAGTCGCCACTACAACGTAACATCTCAGCATCAAGACTTCGGAAGTCTCAAAAGTGTTCTATGTGGTTACACCACAACTTCTATACGTGCCGAGGGCCTGTCAGAGTTCATTGTTCGTTGGCCGCCTACACCCCCTTCAGTTGCAGTTCCTCGGCGCGATGGCAGGCCACGAAGTGGTCTGGCTTGAGTTCCCGGAACTCGGGAGCCTTCTGGCTGCAGATGTCCTGGGCGTACCGGCAGCGAGGATGGAAGTAGCACCCCGGCGGCGGATTGGACGGATCGGCTACGTCGCCCTGCATTATGATGCGCTCCGATTTGTACAGGGGATCGGGCTTGGGCACGGAGGACATCAATGCCTCGGTGTAAGGATGCAGCGGGTTGTTGTACAATGTGTTGGAGTCGGCCATCTCCGCGATCTTGCCCACATACATCACTGCCACACGGTCGGAGATGTGCTGGACAACGCTCAGGTCATGGGCGACGAATATGTAGGCCAGATCAAAGTCCGCCTGCAAGTCCTGCAGCAGGTTCAGCGTCTGCGCCTGAATGGACACGTCGAGGGCGGATACCGGTTCGTCACAGATGATGAGGCGCGGATTCAAGGACAGAGAACGGGCAATGCCGATGCGCTGCCGTTGGCCGCCGGAAAACTCGTGGGGATAGCGACGCATATGTTCCGGGCGCAACCCCACGCGCTCCAGGAGCCTGGTGACGGACTCCTCAGTCTCAGGCCCTTTGCCCCGGCCGTGGATCACCATAGGCTCGCTTATAATGTCGAACACGCTCATTCTGGGGTTCAGGGAGCCGACCGGGTCCTGAAAGATCATGGCCATTTCCTGCCGGATCGCCTTCATCTGTTGCTTGTCCAGCTCCAACAGGTTTATCATTTGGGGCTCACCGTCAGGTGATAGCAGGCGACTTTTGAAGCGTATCGTGCCGGCGGTGGGTTCGTAGAGGCGCAGGATGGATCGGCCCGCTGTGGTTTTGCCACAGCCACTCTCCCCGACCAGCCCCAGCGTCTCGCCTTCTTTGACGTACAGGTTGATGTCGTCTACCGCTTTGACGTAACCCACCGTCCGCCGCATTAGTCCAGCCTGGATGGGAAAGTACTTTTTCAGGCCCTTCACGTCCAGCAGAATATTGTTGTCTTGTTGTTTCGCCATTTTCGTCCTCACACTTCCTCGTACAGCAGACACCTGACCCAGTGGTTCTCTCCCACCTGCGTCCACTTCGGCACGATGCGGTCGCACTTCCCTGGCATGTACTCCAGGCATCGCGGGTGGAAGACACACCCCGACGGCAGGTTAAATGGATCAGGTACCATACCCTTGATGGAGGCCAACCGCGCTTCGGTCTTCTTGCCCACATGGGGGATGGACTTGAGCAAGTCGCGTGTGTAAGGGTGCTTGGGTTCGTAGAACACCTCAACGGCGCTGGCCCTTTCCACCACCTTGCCCATGTACATCACGCAAATCTCTTCGGCCATCTCGGCGATGACGCCCAGGTTGTGCGTGATGAACATGATGGCCATGTCAACCGTCTCTTGCAGATCGCGCATGATGTCCAGGATCTGCGCCTCGATCGAGACGTCCAGCGCCGTCGTCGGCTCGTCGGCGATCAGCATGGCCGGTTCACAGGAGAGCGCGATGGCGATCATGACCCGCTGGCGCTGCCCGCCGCTCAACTGGTGCGGATAACTGTCCACCCGCTGTTCCGGTTTGGGTAGCCCCACCTTGTGCAGCATTTCAATGGCGATCTCCCGGGCTTCTTCTTTGGTGACTTCGCGGTGCGCCCGGATGGCTTCCACCATCTGGGTTTCGACCTTGCGGATGGGCATGAGCCGGTGCAAACTGACCGCCTCCCTGATATGGGAGCCAGCGGTGTAAACCGGGGTGAGGGAACTCATCGGCTCCTGGAAGATCATGCCGATCTCACCGCCACGGATGCGGCGGATTTCCCGCCCGTCTGGGTCCAACCTGGTGATGTTTACGACGTCAATCGTTTCGGAACCGTTGGACCTGATGAGGCGGTGGTAGATAACCTCCCCATCCACGATTTTGCCGGGCCTGGGCACCATTTGCAGGATGGCCCTGGCGGTCACGGACTTGCCGCAACCGCTTTCGCCGATGATACCCATCGTCTGGCCCCGTTTGATCTCAAAGGTGGCCCCATCAACGGCCCTGACGATGCCATCCCGCACGTCGAACTGAACCTTGAGATTCTTAACTTCCACAAGTACTGGATTTTCACTCATCACAAGAACCTCCTACTGGCCACCGTAAGGATCCGTGGCATCGCGAAGGCCGTCGCCCAGCATATTAAAGGCCAGGACCGCAAACATGATGAACAGGATCGGGATCAGCAGCCACGGGGTATAACGGATAGCGCGTATATTGCCGCCCTCCTGCAGCATCACCCCCCAGCTCGTCATCGGTGGGCGAATGCCCAGGCCGAGCCAGCTCAACGCCGTCTCCGACAGGATCATGCCCGGAATGGCCAGCGTCGCGATCACGATGATGTGACTTATCGCGCCGGGGATCAGGTGCTGGAACAGGATGCGCCGGTCGCTAGCGCCAAAGCTTTGGGCCGCCAGCACGTATTCGCGTTCGCGCAGAGACAGCACCAGCCCCCGCACCTGCCGCGCCAACCCACCCCAACGCACGAACGCCAGGATGATGGTGAGCAGAAAGTACACGATGAGAGGTGACACAGTCGCCGGGATCACCGACGCCAGCGCCATAAACAGCGGGATGTCAGGAAAAGCCCCCAGGAACTCGGTCGCACGCTGCACAGACATGTCCACCGCCCCGCCATAGTAACCCGAGATGGCGCCCAGCGTTGCTCCAAAGAGCAAGGTCATAATCACGCCCGTCAGGCCGATCAGCAGGGAGATACGGCCGCCATAAAACAGGCGTGACAATTGATCCTTACCCAACCGGTCGGTCCCCAGGAGGTAGACGTGGGCCCCCTCCTGGTCGGGATGGACGCCAAACAGGTGCCTATCCCACTTTATCAGGCCCAACAACCTGTAGGACTCGGCCTTGACGAAAAAGTGGATCGGGTAGCACCTGGTGGTGTCCACCACATAACTGCGCTGACGCGTCGCCGTGTCTATTTGCTGTTCCAGGCCGTACACAAAGGGCCGCAGGTGCCATTTGCCTTCGACATCCCTAAAGCGCGGCCATTGGGGCGGCGCCTCCAAAAAAACCGACTCGGTATGCACGCCATAAGGAGCGACAAACTCCGCCAGCAGCCCGCAGCACACATAAAAGAGGAGCACGACAATCCCGCCGATGATGGCCAGCCGGTTTTTCTTAAACTTCCACCACACCAGGCTCCAGTAGCTCTGGCTGACTTGGTTTTTCTTCGCCTCGGGGGCGGCCGATGTTTCGTTCGTAGCCATAACGTTTACCACCTCCTACTATTCGAGCCGGATGCGTGGATCCAACCACGCCAGGGCCAGGTCCGCAAACAGATTGCCGATCAGCAGAAACAGAGTAAAGAACACAATGCCCGTGCCCGCCATATACATGTCCTGTTGTTGCAGCGCTTCCACCCACATGGGTCCCGTCGTCGGCAGGTTCAGCACGATGGCCATCAGCGCGTTGCCGCCGATGATAGTCGGCAGCGCCTCCGAGCCCAGGATCACGATCAGCGGGTTGATGGCGATGCGCACCGCGTGTTTCCAGATCACAGTGCGGTTTTTCAGGCCCCGGGCGCGCGCCGCTTCGACGAAGGGTTGTCCCATGGTGTCCAGCAGGTTGCCCCGCATGATGCGAATCAGGCCCGCTGTGCCGGTAAAGGCGCCGATGATGGCCGGCACCCACAGATGTTTGAGCAGATCCACCACCTTGTCCAGGCTCCAGGCGGCGTCCCGGTATTCGCGCGAAAAGAGGCCCACTACGTCTTGATCGAGGATGACGACCGCGATGAACAGCACGACGAGGGCCAGCACGAAACTGGGCGTGCCCAGCCCGATGAAACTGATCGTAGTAAAGATCTGATCACCCAACGAGTACTGGTGCGTGGCCGAATACACCCCGATGGGGATGGCGATGATCCAGGTCATCGCCAGCGTTGCGATTGTCAGGACAACCGTCATCATCAGCCGCTGGCCCAGCATGTCCGCCACCGGGCGTTCATACTTGAACGACTCGCCGAAATCCCCCGTGATAAAGTGGCTGGCCCAATTCCAGTACTGCGACATAAAGGGCTCATCCAAACCATAGCGCGCCCGGTACTCCTGGATGCGGTCCTGAGCGCTCCGGTCGCCCCGGGCCTGCAAGTCCGCCAGTTTATGGGTCAGGTAATCCCCCGGAGGGAGTTGGATGATGACGAAACTGACAAACGAAACCAGGACGATCATGATCAGAGCATAGCCCAGACGCCGTACAAGATAAGAGAGCATCTCAACCTCCTTATTCTAGTTGTCGGTCCAGAACTGTTTTCCGAGGCTCCCAGCCCCCGTCCCCGGGGGCGTCGCGCGCAAGAACACTGTGCAAAAAGCGGTTGGTCGCCGCATGGGACGCCCCCGAGACGGGGGCTTCGAGCGTTTCGTACCGGGAACTATTCTAATGTAAGGGTGTGGCGGG
>Ga0209121_10001716_pt1 | contig 22941 bp, 29 predicted proteins | sample Cruoilmetagenom3_FD_187292 | JGI IMG/M metagenome (GOLD analysis project Ga0209121, IMG submission 187292) | Oil polluted marine microbial communities from Coal Oil Point, Santa Barbara, California, USA - Sample 3 (SPAdes) (version 2) | ecosystem: Environmental > Aquatic > Marine > Oil seeps ... | reverse complement strand
AGGGGATTCCGTTTCTTTGATGCTCCAGCAGCTATAATACTGACTGTGGATACTTCCCTGGATGAATCGCTCACACAGTTTGACGTTGGCATCATCACCCACGCTATTTGTTTGGCTGCACTTAACTATGGCCTCGGAACCTGTATTGATGAGCAGGGCATAATGTATCCACAGGTAGTGAGAAAGTTCACTGGCATACCCGAGTCCAAGCGAATAGTAGTGTCCATTGCCATCGGTTACCCTGATTGGGACTTCCCAGCAAACAAGCTGGAGACCAAGCGTGAGCCTGTGGAAAGCATCACCAGTTGGTATGGCTTCGACTGAGCTGCCTCGGTATGTACCAAGATAACCTACAAAGTCAACAATCCAATGAAATGTTTAGCCATGTGTCCAGTTTGCATCCAGTAGTATCTCATACAACTTACCCTGTCTCAATAACTATGTTACCTATTGGCTACTACTAGAGCGAGTGCTAAAATTACGCTATACTCTGGAAGGCAAATTCGTTGGCAGCCAAATACACCAAAAGCGCTGCTTACCCAGCCAACCAGTGAGGAGCTTGACGCCAGCACTCTCAATGAGTGTTAGGCAGCGAACCTGGAAATGAAGCTCAAGCAGCTATTCACACTGGGGTGCCATGCATGCTGCTAGGGGAATGGCTAGTGACATGGGGTACGGCAATGCCCTGAAATCTATCTCGATTGGGAGGTAAGCATAGCCTAGAGGCAAAACTATGCATATTAAGCTAAGCTTTCTGGGTGCGGCCCAGAATGTTACGGGCTCACGGTATCTTGTGGAGGCCAACGATGTCAGATTCTTGGTAGACTGTGGGCTTTATCAGGAAAGGGAGCTCAGGGGAAGAAATTGGGAGCCGTTTCTCATCCCGCCCGACAACATCAATGCCGTGCTTCTGACCCACGCTCACCTCGACCATTGTGGTCTACTGCCCAAGCTAGTGCGTGAAGGGTTTGACGGGCACATATACTGCACTGCTGCCACTTCTGAAATTGCCAAGGTCATACTTATGGATTCGGCAAATATCCAGCAAGAAGACGCAGAGTTCAAGAGGAAAAGACACCAGCAGGAGGGAAGGAGAGGCCATTATCCTGAGCTCCCGCTCTACACCACAGATGACGCCAAAGATTGTTTTCGTCTATTGTCCCCCATCTACTACGGAGAGCCAGTCCAGGTAGGTAATGGGGTTGCAGCCACCTTCCACGATGCTGGCCATATCCTTGGCTCATCTATGATAAGGGTCACGGTAAGCCAGGATGGAGAAAAGAGGACTCTTCTCTTTTCTGGGGATGTTGGGCGGTGGAACAAGCCTATACTGCGGGACCCAACCCTCTTCGACGAGGCGGATTATGTGCTGGTGGAGTCTACCTACGGTGACAGGCTGCACGAGAGCCAGGAAACCATCAGCGAGGAGCTTGCCAAGGTGATAAACTCAACTGTAGAGGCTGCAGGGAATATACTCATCCCAAGCTTTGCCCTTGAGCGGTCACAAGAAGTCCTCTATTACCTGAATGAATTGCTAATCAAAGACCGTATACCGCACCTTATGGTCTTCGTCGACAGCCCCATGGCAGTAAGCGTCACGGAGGTGTTCGAACATTATCCTGAACTGTTCGACAAGGAGATGATGGAACTCATTCGGCAGGGGAAATCGCCCTTCAACTTCCCAGGCCTAACTATGGTCAGGACGGTGGACCAGTCAAAGGCGATAAACTATATCACCGGGGCTGCCATGATAATCGCCGGCTCTGGCATGTGCACTGGAGGTAGAATAAAATATCATCTGGTTAGAAACATTTCCAGGCCGGAGAGTACGATTCTTTTCGTAGGATATCAGGCGATGGGTACCTTGGGAAGAGAAATCGTTAGCGGTAACAAAGAGGTGAGGATACTGGGGCAGAAGCATCCTGTTAGGGCGAGGGTGGCTCAGATACACGGTTTCTCAGCTCATGCCGACAGAGATGAACTTTTCCGGTGGTTATCAGCTCTGCAAAAACCACCCAGACATCTATTCGTCATCCATGGCGAAGCAGAAACAGCCTGGCAATTCGCTGATTTTCTGAGAGAAAGAACTGGTTGGGAGATATCGGTGCCAAAGTACCGGGACGAGATTATCCTGGATTAGTAGTGCTGGATATTTTCCAATCAAACGCAAGGTGCGGTTATATGTTGTACACTATTCAGTAGAAAGTCAGCCCAATAGTTATTGAGTTATCTTACCAGGGCTTTTCTGCCAACAACCTCTCGCTTTGCATACCATCTCTGAACCGTCTCAATTACCGCGTCAGGCTCATCGCAAAGTCTAAGTAAATCCAAATCTTCTTCGGAGATAAATCCTCTAGCCAAGACGGAACTCTGCAACCAGTCAAGAAATCCTTTCCAGTAGCTGCTGTCGAATAATATCACAGGGAAAGGTTTTATTTTATGGATTTGCATCAGGGTTAGTACCTCAGTTAACTCGTCAAGTGTTCCTGCCCCGCCAGGCATGATGATAAAGGCAGTGGCATACTTCACCAGCATGACTTTGCGGGCGAAGAAGTGACTGAATGTTATTGACTTTGTGGTGTAGGCATTGCAAACCTGTTCCTCAGGTAGTTCAATATTTAATCCAACTGACGTAGTTCTAGCTTTCAGGGCACCCTTATTGGCTGCCTCCATAACACCAGGTCCACCGCCAGTTATAATGGAGAAGCCCATCTCTCCAAGCCGACGCGCTATTTCTTCTGTCTGTGCATAAAGCTCGTTATCTGGCTGGAGTCGAGCCGAACCGTATATAGTTACTGCCGGCTCTATACCTGAAAGTTTATCAAATCCCTCGACCAATTCGCCTATTATCCGGAACATGCGCCACGATTCTTCTTTGGCTAACTCGTTAATTTCATATTCGTATCCCATGTTGCCCTCCACAGCAAATGAATATTACCATATTATGCCGCCTTCAATCTATTTACATCCCTAAGGAGAAAAATATCCACGATTCGTGAATCTTGCCAACTGTTGCCAGCTGATAGCGAAGTAACCAGCTTGTAAGTAACACAACCTTCCATAAGCGTGATATAGCTAAAACTGGACAATAAAAGGAGTAAAGGCCATCAAGAGCTGTGGTGAACTGTTACGATTGATGCTGAGGAACTTATAGACAAGCTAGCACCCCGATTCTACTGCTGAGCGAACTTCAGAAGGGTTCCACGCCATTTTAATTGGGTAAGAACTCTTCGGTGAATTAAACAGTCTGGCTTTTTGTTCAATAACATTCCTGTAGAGTTCTTCTTATTATCCAGTAGCTCTCATAAGGGCGAAAACGGTCTTTCCTTCATCATAGCTAATCCATACAGCGGCTCCGTCCTTTTCGTCATTCTTACTGTAGTAACTCCAGCTCATATCCTGCTTTTCCATCTGCCTCATCTCTTGCCAGCCATTTTTAGGCATCTCCATCCTATAGAACATAGCCACCATGCCCACATCATTGAGAGCATCCTCCATTCTATAATACCGCCATTCTACCTTTGACCAATCCCCCTCCGTTGCCGGTATTGCCCAACTCGCTTTCTGTATCTGCTCAGCCCCGGCGTACACTGGCATATCATCCCAAGTAAGACCACCTACTGATGGTGGCGGCGCTTCTCCACCAGATGTAGAAGTTGTCCCACCATTAGATGAAGGTGTTTCACTTTCTCCCCTACCAGCACAGGCAACAAGCCCAACGCAGCTCAGCACCACGACTAGTACAAGTACCAACGATATTGCTTTTTTCAAATTGCTCCCCCCTTTGAATTGATGCCTTATAGAATAGTATAAAATAGTTCGGCAAACATCAATAGCAATTACGGGCAGCCTGCCCCCGAAAGTAAGTCCACATTGAATGCGCGACTCCTGTAAAATAACTATGGAGGAAGCATGAGTGAAAACGAGAAGGTATTCGGAGATGCAGGTTTTTCGTATTCTGCAAGAGGTTGAATCGGGGATACCAGTGGTCAATGCTGCCCGGGAGCATGGGGTTTCCGCGGCTACCATCCATCGCTGGAGAAGCAAGTATGGTGGGATGACCCTCTCTGAGCTTAAACGACTCAAGGCGATGGAAGAGGAAAACGCCAGACTGAAGCGGGTCATAGCCCAGCAAGCACTGGATAATGAGCTTCTGAGGGAAATCAACGCAAAAAAATGGTAAACCCTCTTGCCAGAAGGTCAACAGTGAAATATCTGACGGAGCAGGGCAGGTGTTCCCGGCGGCATGCTCGCGTAGTGATAGGATTATCCAGGTCTCTGGTGAGATATATCGCCAGGCAGCGGAAAGATGAAGTTGCGCTAATCAGGAAGATACATAAGCGGGCAATTCGTCACAGTCGATATGGGTACCATCAGATTACGGCGTTGCTCCGGCGAGAGGGCTTTGGTTTGGGGGTTACCCACCACAACCCTCAGTATATCTGGCAAGATTATATTTCACGGGCACTCAAACTGCTGCTAGAAACTATGTGTATTGTGGCGGCACTAGGCACAAGTTATTACTTGATACAGCGCTTAATTTCACTTGAGAATGGTGGGGAAGGGGGGACTCGAACCCCCACGCCTTTCGGCACATGATCCTAAGTCATGCTCGTCTGCCAATTCCGACACTTCCCCGGATATAAAATCAGCTAATACAATAGCATTTTACCAGACTCGCCTCAAACCAATGTACTCGTTCATGTGATTAGTGACACATTGTCTTGTCACCTACCCATCACGAGGGTAGTCTCGAGCAAGCGCGGAACAAGAGCAGCGAGCCCTGGGATTACTACACCACCATACCTTGGTCGGGGACAAGCCCCAACCCCACGAAATGTAACCGTAGTGGCGGGGTTCATCCCCGCCTTATTCTCACGATGGCATAAAAAACTGCCCCAGGTGTCACCTATCTATCTGAACTAGATCAACCATCAGGGCTGAAATGCAATCCACGTACGTTTAAGAGGACATTTGCCTCTAACCTTCACTGTGCTGATTTGGATATTGAGCACATTATGCGGGTAGGCGGTTAGGCGAGTCTTAACTTGGTGCTGAGATATACAAGCTCGGTGAAGTTTGAGGATGGCTTAAAGCTCTGTCGAAAGCTTGAGGCTCCACCTAAAGGCTAATGAAAGGTCTACATCATATCTAAATGCCATGCGACTCGGGCGAGTAGGCAATCAAGCGTAACCACCATGCTTGCCAATTGCTCTATTCACTAAACCAATACCAGATTGTTACTTTTACCGTTTGGTCTAACCTAGGTTTCATCCATATACCGTAGTAGTAGCTACTGGGTGCTTCAAGCTCTATCTTTGAACCGTCCTTGATATGGGAATACTCTTTGTACCTATAAGCCCATTGCCAATGTCCGTGTCCATACCTAATCACAGAGCCAAAAAGCACCACAACCTCAGTGTCTTCTGGCTCGATATCAAAATAAACAGTTAATAGCTGGTCTTTTGCCAAATCAAAGAAGCGGACATCAGCACCTCCTTTCTGTAATATCAAGGTGTCGTGTTGCCAAATTACCTCCTGTTGTCGGCATGCTGTGCAGGGTGTGAGCACTAGCAGAGTGACAAATACGAGGGTTACATGCAGGGTCTTGCCAAAGTTCATCTCACCTTCAAGCTCACCTCAGCGGCTATATCTTCATTTCATTATACCTCCAACCAGCCTCGAATAGAGGCCATCGTAGAAGGAATAGCTACTTCGAGGCAGTCTCAGACTAATTCCCGCTACTCAAACCAACAGACATACCCTCCTGTAATTATCCAGGAAAGGCGTCAGGAAATGCGCAATATGAAATTAGCTTTGAGCTGTTCTGCGATAATCTCTTGGAGCAAATATGTGGTTAACTTAGGTTCCACTTATTCGTAAGAATTTCGAGCCTGTTACTCAAACCAAAGTAACACTCGAAAAAAGTTTGTTCGCTATTAGTCCGGCAATTGGAGGAAAGAAAAAAGTGCATGACAAACGAATCAGTGTAAATTTCCAGCCCATTATACCTATTTCCAGCGGCATTCGAGAAAATGCCAGCAATGACCATCCCGTTATAAATGCTACCATGGTTCCTACACTCGCTCCAACCCGCAAGAATCCAGCGGCGAGGGGCAAACTAACATAGGGGCCGCCAGGCATGAAACCGCCAACAACTGTGCCAATCAAAATACCTCGCAAACCGGATTCTACACCTATCCATTCAGATATTATTTCCTTCGGAACAAGAAGTGGAATCATACCCGCTATGACGAAGGCGAAGATCAATAAAGGGACAAGTTGTATCAGCATGTTACCGGCTGCTTTTAATCCTAGTATATGTACTCCTTTTTGATAACCAAGGAAGACAAAGACAATGGCAATCACACCCATTACTATTGTTGGAATAAGCATTTTGGGAGACCTCCTCTTTTCATTCATGTTTTCACCTCGCTACGCTGTTCCCTCTCAACTCAGCAGTGTAGTGGCAACTAAATCCTTATCGCTTCACTCCAACAAGGTCATATGCATGCAGCATGCCCAAGTTGCAGACGCATATACGCCCAGCTGGAGCAACACTCGCTGCAGGCAGACCACATCCACCTATCGCTACGGTTTTCACGATATCCTCCAGTCCTATGAATCTCTCCAAGAAGTGCGGCACAGCCAAACTAAGATAATAAGGTTCAGCTCTTGAGCCTCCCGGTGAGTTTTACAAACTCCTCCATCGGGATAGCCGTCCAGGTTTCCGTCTGCGCACCCCCTTTTCGGGACGAGAAGGACAAGGGAACACCTGCCGCAGCTTTCTCATCTGGCGCCTCGTATATGAACATCATATCGTAGGGTCCCAAGAGACCATAAGCGCCAATTGTCTTGATTCCCATCTGGCAGTTCTCTTCACTCCTTCCTCCCACTCTTTGCCGAAGTCAGCTATACTTTTCAGTCCCTCTGATGTGAACTTAACCAGCGTTACATACGTATCCACCAATGCACCTCCTTTCGACTGTGTCTCAGCCTCAATGATATATCAAACAAACCTAAAATAGAAAACTCCCCAATGGAAACAGTCATTCTAAGCAGTTTCAGCCGTGCAGTGAGATAAGCCCTCGCTGCATTACCAAGACCATAGAATGACTCCTACCATTGCCATTGAGGCTGGCCAGGACAGGGGTAACATAGTTCTTTACAGTCCGCTTCCGGGACATTTGTGGTGATTGCGATGCAAGGAAAGGGGAATCGTCTTGCCCAATGGGGGCCTGTCAAAGTCACCGACGGCATAAGTTTTCTGCCAACACGCAAAAACTGCCTGTATCTACTCCAAGGCGAAGAGACTATGATTACTGCACGATTTTCCCTTTATATATGGAATCACTAAGGAAACTGGCAGCTTACGAGGTAGAGATATGTGCCTTTGACCATCATGGCGTTTTTATCGCTGACCAAGCAAAGAATATCTTACAGCAAGAGCTAGAACAGACAGAAGGGTTTAAGAACTACGTTATCAACCAATATCGCCAGATAGGCGACTTGGATAAGATAGCACAAAACCTCACCGCCGCGGCATCAGAGAAAAACAAGTTTGATTTCCTTAGCCTGGAGCTGGAGACCACTGTTGCCAAGACTGTGATCCGTAAGATATTGAGCTAACTTATTTACTCAATATCTTCGACGCCCTCCCCCACCATAAAACCCGCCGCCTCCTCTGCGTTCAGTGCGAGGGCGTGCTTTACTAACAGTAAGCGCCTGCTCTTTTAATGGCGTCCCATTGAGACCGTCAATCGCTGCCTGAGCCTCGCTATCCACTGGCATCTCAACAAATCCAAATCCCCTGGGTTGGCCACTATATCTATCTTTGATGATGCTTGCTGATGTTACTTGACCAAAGGACTCGAATGCCTGATGTAACTCCTCTTCAGTAACCTCAGGTGACAAATTACCTACATATATATTCATAATACTAACTCCCTTTCTATTTTATAGTTTTACCCTTCATGCAACCAAACTTGCTAAAACAGGCTGAATTTTCTACTTCTAAACCTTCAGGGGGCTGGGCTCAGTTCCAGCCCCTTTGAATCCAGTTACAACCGCACTATCACCGACTGACCAATCTAATCTTGTTGTAGCACTCACTACAATACACTGGCCTGCCCTCTCGAGGCTCGAAGGGTACCTCACATTCCTTACCGCACTCAGCGCATACTGCAGGATACATCTGACGCCTCGGTCTATAATCACCAAAGCTGCTGCGCTGGGCTCTCCTTGTCTCACGGCAGGCAGGACAGCGTTTGGGCTCATTAGTATATCCCTTGGTGGCGTAGAACTCCTGCTCCTCAGCAGTAAAGGTAAATGTGGCACCACAGTCAGAACATTGAAGTGTTTTATCTGTAAACCCCATTGGATGACCTCCTTTCTTAATAATATTTGGCTAGAGTTTCGGTCATCCAACGTCTGTAAGCGGAACTAAAGAAATTCTTTTCAGAGAATCGGTAACCTGAACTTATAACCACTATAATGAGTATATATGTTAATGGTAAAATTTGCAAATTAATCAATCTTGCCGATGAGAGCTCAAACTAATCTAGCGACATGTATAAACAAAACCTAAAGTTAAAATTCTTGGGATGCCTGATAGGGGCAGCCATAGGCGATGGGCTTGGCGCCTGGCGAGAAGGAAGGACGATGGCTAAAAAAGAGGAGATCGAATCCTTAGCTGAGAGGTTGGAGCAGCTAGCTTATACCGATGACACTCACATGACAATCGGCGTGGCGGAATCGCTGATAGAAAGCAAGGGCTTTGATGGAGAGCATATGACCCAAACTTTTATAAAAAACTATGAAGTTGAGCCATGGCGTGGCTATGGACCGGGACCTCCCAGGATTTTCAGGATGATAAAGAATGGTGAGCCATGGGATAGTGCCGCAGGAAATTTTTATAAAGGAGGCTCCTTTGGAAATGGGTCAGCGATGCGAGTAGCACCAATAGGACTTCTATATTCCCAGAACCAAGAAACCCTGAGAGAAGTGGCCTATAAGTCAAGCTCTATCACTCACTCTCATGAATTAGGCAAGGAGGGAGCAGCCCTCCAGGCTTATGCTGTAGCCTTAGCCCTTAATACTCACTCAGATGAAGAGATTGACCGCGAAGCCTTCATCCTAAAGCTCCAGGATTTCGCCCAAAATCAGTTATACAAGGAAAAGATAGGTAACACAAAAGAGCTGTTAGGTGAGCAAGATAGGGCAAAGGTGATTGCTGTGCTGGGAAATGGTATAGAAGCACCAAGGTCAGTGCCCACTGCTATCTATTCCTTCCTAAAGCAACCAAGGTCTTATGAAGATTGTGTGATCTATGCCGTAAGCCTGGGTGGCGATGCTGACACTATAGCTTCTATGGCTGGAGCCATCTCGGGAGCATATCTCGGCATAAAGGCTATTCCTGAAAAGTGGAGAGTAAAACTTGAAAACAGGGCTTATATCGAAGTCCTGGCAGAGAGCTTATATCAAATTGCAACATGAACTTTATTTCACTGCAGCGCCTAGGAAGGGGAGCGCAGACTACACATGGAACTCGAGTATATCGCCATCCTGAAGCACATATTCCCTGCTGACCCTCTGCCCATCATATTTTCCTGAGCCCCAAACTACAGCGTATTTTAATTTTTCTCTAAAATCTTTATGGATAGACTCAGCAGCATCCTCTACAGTGCTACCTTTCTTAAGGATTACAGGCTCAGATAAGTCAGCCTTGCCTCTAGGAGTTTTGGTATAAACCCGGAAAATGTCCAGAGCCTGGTAAATTGCCTCCCGCAACTCCTCTAATCCAGTTCCTCCCCTGGCAGAGACCGAAATCATAGGAAATAATGCCCCATATTGCGAATCTAACTTTTCCCAGTTGCTGGTCGAATTTTCCAAATCATTCTTGTTGCCAATAATCAATATTTTCTTTTGATAGCTTCCTAGGGTTGCCTCTTTAGCATTATTCATAGGCTCTATCCTTGCTTCTCCAAGTTGCTGAAGGGTATTCTCTACCTGGCTTACAGGCTCAACACTGAGGTCTACCACAATAGCAATAAGGTCAGCTCTCCTAAGGGTGTTAGCTAGCCATGTTCGCACATTTCTATGCCCTATAGGTGGCATATCAACCAGTTGAATCTGGATATTCTCAAACCCCATCATCCCTAGGGTAGGAGTTTGGGTAGTAAAAGGATACGCCGCTATCCCAGGAGACGCCTCGGTAACTCCTGCCAATAGCTGTGATTTCCCTACATTAGTTGGCCCAACTAGTATTACTTGCCCAGCTCCCTCCCTTCCAATATAAAAGCCCGCTCTTCTGGCTGTGGCATGTTTTCTTTCCGCTTCCTGTGATAACTTGGCAATTTTCCGCCTTAACTCTGCGTGGAGCTTATCAGTACCCTTATGCTTGGGCATAATGGCAAGCATATTTTGCAAAGCCTCAATTTTTTCCTCTGGCTCCCTAGCTAATCTATAGCGCTTTTCAGCTTCAAAATACTGTGGCGGTAAATTCGCCGGCATACATTTATTTTAACACCTCCGGAGAAAGGCGAGTGAATGGTGTAGACAAACATTCCTGCAATCTGGTATAAATATCCCAGTAAGCCGTTAAGCAATTTGGAATGACAAATCTTTCACCATTAGATGCACTTAAGCTTATCCCGAGGGGACTATGTAACTATGTAACTAACCATCCCTTAGTTCTCTCTTTCGAGGTAACGCTTTCCTGCAATTGCAACTGCCGACATTGTGACCTTGGCGGCATAATAAAAGGTGAAAGGCAGATTAAACCAGATGATTATGCTAGGTTAACTCGACTGCTAAATCCACCTGTAGTGCAAATTTCCGGTGGCGAACCACTTCTGCGTAAAGACATAGTAGAGGTAGTCAAGGCTATCAAAAAATCCAAAGGGGTACTCTACTTAATATTTGTCACCAATGGGGCACTATTGAACGAGAACAACTATTTGCAACTTCATGAAGCTGGGGTAAACCAGTTTTCGGTATCGCTTGACTTCCCTGATAAGCGACACGATGAATTTCGCCGACATCGGGGTTTATATGAACACCTAGAACAAACAATTCCTCAGCTTGCAAAGTTTGGCTACCGGGATATTATCTTGAACACTGTTATAACCAGAGCCAACCTAAAAGAGGTCTTTTCTTTAGCCCAAAAAGCCCTGGATTGGGGTGTATCCATATCATATAGTGCCTATACTTCACTGCGAACAGGTGACAAGACTTACTCCATCAATGATGAGAAGGATTTGGAGCTTTTGCATAAAACTATTTATGAGCTTATAGAATTAAAGAAACGGAGCAGTCATATAACCAACCCTAAATCCGTGCTTTTAGATACACTGAAATTCTTCGAACAGGGCTACATGCCAAATTGTAAGGCTGGTATAAGATTCTTTGTCGTAATGCCTGATGGAAGTTTCATCCCATGCTCATTGCATCGCAACAAATACTCCAGTCAAGAAGAAATGATAAAAAACTTTTCCCGAACTAACCAATGCGGCGGTTGTTATGTAAGTATAAGGTCTTATAGCGATCGGTCATTCTGGAGCCTGTTGAAAGATGTTCCAATGTATGGCAAGCAACTTTTCGCTCATGCCTAAGGAACCACATAGGGAAAACACCTCAAGTCAAAATCATAGTCACCCTAAATGGGGAAAGAAGCTAAATATCCCATATCCCAAGTAAGCCTCAACGAGACATCTAATCACTCGACCAGCAAAACAAGCAAGGATAAACTTCCACAAAGGAAACCGTGACGACCCGGCAACAATCCCGACGAGATCAAAAATGAGTATAGGCAATAAAGCGAAAAGGAAGATAGCAAAGCTTCCATAGCGCTTCATCCAGAATTCAGCCTTCTTATATTTTTCTGAATACTCACCAAGAATTACCTTCCTTCCCAAGCAGCCGACAAAATAGCTGCTCAGTTCCCCTAAAGTAGCACCTACCGCCGCTACTATCCCAAGCAACAGGGGATCTAAGGTCGCTCCCGCCCCTATAATGGCTGCCTCCCAAGGAAGGGGAAAAAGGATGGTAACACAGGAAAGAGATATCAAGAAAATCCCAAGATAGCCATAAACCAGAAGTTTCCCCCAATCCAGATAAGAGCGAGCAAGGAAAAAAATCGCCGCTGATAAAGCAAGGATTAAAATAAAGACTGATATCTGAAAAGACCGGCGAGTTACAACTTTCTCTCGAAGGAATTGAGCTCTGGAAGTAATGGCCATCTTGCCCAAACTATACCATAGTTTTGGTCGTTTCCCGCCTGGGTTCGGGACAGGCCTTGACAGTTCTTTAATGTTACTGCGAGGAGCTTTGCGACAAAGCAGCCTTGTAGGGTTGGGGCTTGTCCCCAACCAAAAGGGGACCCTTGCCCCTCGTCTTTTATCTGGCGAGGTGAAGGCGGGGATGAACCTCGCCACTACCAAGTAAGATTGCCATGCCTTCGGCTCGCCGCAATGACAGGGAAGGAAGGCAGTGTGACACTAATCAGATGAACGAGTACACTAGCCTAGTTTATGATACAATAATCACTACCAGCAAACTGAATTTAATCTGATAAAAAGGATGCCTGAGGTGAGGTGGAGATATTTTATTCCCATAATTGTAAGCCTGGCGATTTTGTTTGGCTGTGCTCAAGAAGGTGCTGGACCAACACCACCTAGCGGAGAAGCCGAATTAGTTTACCAACGTCAGTGTTTCTGGACTGAGGAAAAGTTTTCGGATATCTGGGCTGATAAGGCAATTTTTGAGAGTGACTTCGAGACAGAGTTAGAAACCCTTTCCAAGAACTACAGAATAACCACACGTGAATTTGAATTTCCCTTTGACCAAGAGACTCATTCCACTATCGCCAGGTGCTATGTTGACGGTGCGATTTCCAAGAGTGGTGATAAGTACCGTGGTCGATTCGGATGGCTCTTAGAGCCTCTCGGGCTAGACTTTATCAACAGCAATTTTAAGGAATCTAACCATGGACTCTCATGGGAGGGAGCCATCAATGGCGTCGCAACAACCATCGAAGTTGAATGCCCACCTCAAGATTGCATCTACGAAGCCTGGCAAGCCCCAGTTGGTCATTGCCATCAACACATCTGGTGGCCAGTCTCCTCTCAGAAGAAGTTAATAAAATGCCTCGAAATAAGGGGGAAAGAATGAAAATTACCATAGTTTACGACAATGAAGTAAAGAAGAGGGAATTAAGAGACGGATGGGGATTCTCGGCCCTTATAGAGAGTGAAAAGACTCCGCCGATTTTATTTGACACTGGCGCCGATAGCCCTACATTGTTACGCAATATGAAGGAACTAGACATTGATCCCAAGAATATAGGGATAATCGTAATATCGCACGCCCACGGAGACCACACTGGAGGGCTTCCTGAGATTCTCAAAATAAATGAAACTGCTGAGCTTTATATCCCAAGCTCATTTCATATAAGTATCCCAGGTAGGAAAGTAACCATAGTTAAAGATGCTATTCAAATTTGCCAGGATGTATTCTCTACCGGCGAACTCGGAGGCGTAGAGCAGTCTTTAGCCCTTAAGACAGACAAGGGAATATTCGTAGTAGTAGGTTGTTCTCATCCAGGAGTGGGAAATATCCTGAGGGCTGCCTCAAAGTTTGGAAAGCTCTACGGAATTGCCGGCGGGTTTCATGGATTTCGTGACTTTAAAGCTCTAGATGAACTATCGCTAATTTACCCCTGTCACTGCACCCAATATAAGGGGGAGATAAGAGAGCTATTTAAGGACAAAGCCTTGGAGTGTGGAGCCGGGTTGGTGATTGAGCTGTAGCTTATGAGTTCCCATACTCTCTTTCTCCAAATATTTTAGTCCCTATCCTGACTATATTGGCACCTTCCTCTATGGCAATTTCATAGGAATTTGTCATCCCCATGGAAAGATATTTCATCTCTACATTAGGTAAATCAAGCTCCTTAATCCTTCCAAATATCTTTTTCGTTTCCACGAAGTAGGGCCTTGAAGCCTCGGGATTTCCAAAACGAGGTCCCATAGTCATAAGCCCCATCACTTTGATGTTCCCAAAACTGGAGACCTCTCTTATTAGCTGTTCAGCATCCTCCGGGAGTACACCTGATTTTTGTTTTTCTCTTCCACTATTTATCTCAATCAATATCGGCATTACTTTACCAATTTGAGCGCATCTCTTATCAATTTCCCCTGCTATTTCTGAGGAATCGACAGTTTCCACCATATCGAATATTTCCACCATCCTTCTTCTTACATTATGTTTCTGCAGGGTTCCAATAAAATGCCATTTTGTTCTCTTCCCTACCACTTCATACACTCTTTTTGCCTCTTGAATATAGTTCTCTCCGATGATTTCTACCCCAGCCTGAACCGCCTCCAGTATTTCCTCAGGGGTTCTTGCTTTCGCCGCTACTACCAATTCAACACCGTTTGGTAACTCAGCCAATATTTTCTGAATGTTTTGTTTAATCAATGTAACCCCACAACCAAAATCTGTCAGTTTGAGGATCGATATAATAAAACTTATTAGCGATAAAACAACCATTCTTAAAATGATACCCGTCGTCCCTAGCAACTAGAGTTAGGGACATGATATAGCCGCCATCATAAGCATGTGCCTGCAACATGCGAGCAAAATCATCGCAATCAAACTGATTGGGGATATACTTATTACTATCGGTATCATCCTGCGAAAGCCAAATCACCAACTCGTCTTCGCTTCGGAATTCTCTGAGAGTTTGCCCCGGCCCAGGTTTTGTTTTGTAAGCATCTTTCCAATAGGCTACTTGCCATTGGAGGTCTGCTATAGCATCCTCTTCTTCCTTTCCTCTATTACTCATGACCTGACATTGATATTCCAAGCCCACATACTGCTGCTCCAAATCTCCGTACTTTTGGCTTAGGTAATCATATTGTTGGCTTAGGTAATCATTTCTTGAATTCAATTGCTCATATTCGCAGCTTAATTCAGCGTATGAAGCCTGGATTTGTTGTAACTCCCGCTTAACATTCTTAACATTGGAATACTGGATACCACCAAATACACCTCCTACCACCAGTAAAGCTCCCAACACAGAAATTATAATGGTCTTTCCCATAATTGTGCCCCCTTACTAATCCCCTTATTTCGTATTAGGTTGATTGCCGCTTATCAATCCAGTAGCTGGGACAAGAGCTAAGGGAGTTTCCCTTTTTAACATATGCCATTGTATAGCACCACCCTCAACACCCCGTCTTTCAGATATAACTCCAAATCACAATGGTGCTTGATTTACAAACTGCGGAACTTTGAGCTTAATTTCATACTTAGCGTGAGCCGCCAGCATTCGTTATTTAAACTTACGACTGCGCCTATGTGCTCGTCTTCAAGTATAGCATACTAGCCATACCAGCCAGGTTATCTCCAATCCAGAAACAGGTAGAATTGGAAACTCCTTCCCGTTTATCAAGGGAGAGACAGGCATGTTAAACTTAGAAAGGCTAAGCTATCTAGGAGGTTAAAAGTGCAAAGTAAAGAGAAAGATAACTTGATTTTTGTTAGATTGTTCCCAGACGAAAATATCCACCACAAACTGAAAGAGGTATGTAAAAAACATAAGGTTGAAACGGCTGTGGTTTTGTCTGGCATAGGTCAGTTAAAACACTTTCAACTGGGTTACTTTAAAGAGAAAGGAAATTATATGCCAGAGGAATTTGCCAAGCCACACGAGTTGCTTTCCCTCTCAGGTAATATCTCCAACCAAGAAGGAGAATACAATTTTCACTTGCATGCAGTTTTGGGAGAGGAAGACAAGAGTGTCGTTGGAGGCCATTTAATTAAGGGCGAGGTCGAAGTAACAAATGAGATTGTTTTGCTTAAAACAGACCTGAAAATTACAAGAAAATTAGAAGAAGCCACCGGTCTGGAAGGAATGTTCCTAGATTAGGAAAAAGACCTTATCTTGGGTTCTGGTGAGCCGCCAGGGACTCGAACCCTGAACCGGCTGATTAAGAGTCAGCTGCTCTTCCAATTGAGCTAGCGGCCCAAGAATAAATTACATATTATCACCGGAAAAGGATAGAAGACAAGATTAGGAATAAACAAACCTCCTCTCACCATTGAGACGAGAGGAGGCAAAATACCCAATATCTCAAGCAGCTAAATTATGGCATAAACTACCTGAATATTGACTGTGATTTTTAACTCCCCAGGGCTTATAGGAGTTTCAGGAGCAGGCACGGGAGCTCCCTCAACTTCGTAAAAAGCCTTGGTAAGTTCTGGCCGATACACCACGCCCTCAGAAATATAAGTGGGCTTGCCTAACTTAACATCAGCTAAATCAGCTAATTGTAATGCTTTATCTTTAGCATCTTCCACCGCTTGCCCTCGTGCCTCTTCATAATACGGAGTGGGGTCATCTACTGTAAAGCTTATCCCCTGAATGCGAGTGTAGTCACCACCCGCCTTGGCCACAGCGTCAATGATTTCACCAGCTTTGTCCACCTCTCTTATCCTGGCAAGCACTATGTTAGTCACCCGGTAGCCAACAATCTCCTCCCCATCTTTCTCCCTAATCCACCTTGTCTCGGGGTAGATGCTGAATCGTTGTGTCTGGATATCTTTCTCAGCTACGCCATTATCTTTCAATACTACCACTACTTTGTCCATTGCCTCGCTTGCCTGTGCTTGGGCTTCAGCTATTGTATCCGCCCGAGCCTCAACACCAAGACGCATCTCAGCCACATCGGGAACTGCCATTGCTTCTCCTTGGCCAGTAACCCATATTCCAGTATTTTGCTGCTGTACAATATAAGTAACCCCTTGACCTCCTCCCCAGCCACAGCCACCAGCACATAACGCCAGCATTACTACCAAGCAGGGAATCAACCACCAACTCTTTTTCATTTAAATCTCCTTTCTTTTATTACGCAGCTCAAATCTTGCTTAGTCATAAATTTACCTCCCTTGGCAAAACATTCATTTTACTTACTATAACGAGTAAATTGACCTCTGGTTTATGGTAGAATAGCTTTCATAAATGAAAATCCTCCGCGAGATCGGCATAACCATCCTCATAGCTATTGCCATCTTTGTTGCTATTAAAGCCACCGTGCAAGGCTATAGGGTACAATATTCCTGTATGCTGCCAAACATTGAAGATGGTGAGTGGATTATGGTGAACAAAGCAAGTTACTTCCTCTCGGACCCCAAACGAGGAGAGGTGATTGTCTTCGAGCCACGTGAGGAGATTGGGTCACAATACCCGTTCATCAAACGAGTTATCGCCCTACCTGACGATACCGTGGAAATTAAGAATGGCAAGGTTTCCATCAATAACATTCCCATAGATGAATCTTACATCTTTCCAGAGCCACCGCGACGCTATAAGAACTTTGGCCCGGAAAAAATGCTTGATGGCCAATATTTTGTTCTGGGGGACAATCGTAACAATAGCAATGATTCCCGTTCTTGGGGGCCGGTCTCCCGAGGTGACATTATCGGCCGGGCTTGCTTTATTTACTGGCCACCGAGCAAGTGGAGACTGGTAAAACATTATAGCTACCCAGAGTTGACTGAAGCAGGTGAGTAAGAAACAGCGATTTGCAATGCAGTAGGAGGTGCAACTTGAGCCATGAGGTGCTGAAGATATTCAAAATAGCCGGAGCGATAAAGGAAGGCCATTTCCTCCTCGCCTCTGGATTGCATTCACCTGTGTATTGGGAGAAGTTTTGTATCCTGCAATATCCGCATCACACTGAAAAACTATGCCGCCTTATCACTCAACATTTCAAAGACCAAAAAGTAGAACTGGTTGCCGGACTAACTACTGGCGGCATCATCCTTGCTTTCGAAACTGCTCGACAACTAGGAGTGCGGAGCATTTTTGCCGAAAAAGAAGGAGAAACAAGAGTCTTTCGCCGTGACTTCACTATCACCCTCGGTGAAAGAGTCCTTATTGTGGACGACATCCTGACCACAGGTGGCTCGATTAGGGAGACGATGAGTGCTATTAGAAAACTTGGTGGCATTATCATTGGTATTGGAGTACTTGTCGACCGCAGCACAGAAAAGATAGATTTTGGCGTGCCCCTTTTTAGCTGCCTCCGCTTCGCTACCACAGTTTATCCCGCTGAAGAATGCCCCCTCTGCGCTGCTCATATCCCTTTAACCAAGCCGGGTGCCTCAAGATAGCAGATTGTTTGGCATTTCTCCCTGTCATTCTGAGCGTAGCGAAGAATCTCACAGCGCTCAGGACAGGCTCCGCGAAGAATCCAGAGACCCTTCCCTTTGTTCATGGTGACAGTAAAAACTTACAAACCTAGTTTGCTTGACACTAAAGGGAATAAAACCTAGAATACTTGAGCCGGCCGAGGTAGCTCAGGTGGTAGAGCAGCGGACTGAAAATCCGCGTGTCAGCAGTTCGACTCTGCTCCTCGGCACTTCAGAGTGCGGAAGTAGTTCAGCGGTAGAATGCTTCCTTGCCAAGGAAGAGGTCGCGAGTTCGAATCTCGTCTTCCGCTCCATCTGAAAGGAGTAAACAGGCCGAAGTGGCGGAATGGTAGACGCGGCAGTCTCAAAAACTGTTGGGAGGCAACTCTCGTGTCGGTTCGAATCCGACCTTCGGCACAAAATAAGGCAATGCCGGGTTGTGTAGTGGTAGCACGGGGGACTTTGGATCCTCTAGCCCTGGTTCGAATCCAGGCCCGGCAGCCAGTTCTTGCTATATGGGGCAAAGGAAATAGCGCAGATAGAGGTGTCAGTGAAGGCTACAACCCAACAGAAAGGTAAACGGGCTGAATTCTTGGTTTTTGGAGAGTTACTTAGAAGAGGGGCTGATCTCTATCTTCCGGTTGTGGATATAGGCATTGACGCCATTTCACGGCTGAAAACCGGGACTTACCTAGAGATACAGGTAAAAGCAACCGAAGCAGAGAATCAGGCAGGGTACTTCAACGTTAATGATTTAGAACCTAAACCTAACTTATTCATCATTTGTGTAGATATGAGCAAAAGGAAGACGGAGCAGTGGAACAAGCCGGAAGTTTGGATTCTCGCCTCAACGGAGTTTGTCAAATATGCCACCAAGACAAAGAAAGGTTACCGCTTGCCTCTACCTGAGAAAGACACGAGACATGGCAATATACCGCGAGAAAAAATCCTAGAACAATATCGCGCCAACGACCACGATAAAGTATGGAATGTTCTCATTCAGGGCCCTGTGGAAACAGGCTGAGCCTATTAAGCAATCCCCTCAACTTCGGCATCAGGTTAGAGCTTATAAAGTTCGATGGAATAAGGTATACTGGTAAATGACTGATGAATAACGGAGGCAATTGAACATGCCAGACTATAAATTCACAGTGGTGGTCGAGCGAGATGAGGATGGGCTTTACGTAGCATCTGTCCCGCTTCTTCAGGGCTGCTATACCCAAGGGGAAACCTATGAAGAAGCGTTAGAGAAGATCAAGGATGCTATCAAGTTGCACATCGAAGCTCGTCAGGCTTCAGGAGAGCCTATCCCTATAGAAGTTGCTATAGACGAGGTGCGAGTGGTTGCCTAAGCTTAGACCTGCTAAGCCTGACGAGGTAACACGGATATTGGAGGGGTTAGGATTTACTCGCATTCGCCAAAGTGGAAGTCACGCTGTTTATCACCATGCTGATGGAAGGTGGACAACAGTGCCAATACACAAAGGCAGAGATTTAGGAAAAGGCATCTTGAGAAAAATCCTAAAAGATGCGAAAATCAGCACTGACGAATTTGAGCAACTGCGTTAAGGTGTCGGGGTAATAGCTTATCGAGCAATTGCCGCAACCTTGAAATCAAGTGGGGGCACAAAAAGTTCGATATGATTCTTGCATGCCCAGCCAAATAAAAAGGTATTTATTCCCCGGTAGCTCAATGGTAGAGCAGGCGGCTGTTAACCGTAAGGTTGTAGGTTCGAGTCCTACTCGGGGAGCCATCTTCGAATTAACTAGCATGAATCCCTATAAATCTGGGCTACAGCAGAAGCATCAAGTAAATTAGGATGTTTGCCAAGCCAGGGAGCTGTCCTTACAGCACAATCTGCTATTTCCTTAATACGCTGAGGTTCGATGCCTAAAACCCGCAGGTTAAACTTCATTCCTATCCTATCTAACCATTTCTCCACAGCGGCTATCCCGTCTGCCTCACCAAAGACATTTCTGCCCAGGGAATCAAACCTCTTCCGCCGTACAGGAAAGGTATATCTCATCCAAGCAGGGAGCAGGGCTGCCAGTCCATCGCCGTGAGCAATATCATAATATCCGCTCAGAGGGTGCTCAATGCCATGAAGAGTCCTATATCCACCTCCACCTCCCAGCTCGATAAACTGCGAGCAGGCCATAGTACTGGCCCAGGAAAGCCTAGTGCGAGACTCAATGTCATCTAAGTTGATTAGCGTCTGAGGTAAAGTCTCCACCACCAATCTCATTACCGCCTCCATAATCCCATCAGTCAGGGGAGATGGTCTCTTCGTCGTGATATAGCATTCGACTACATGGCAAAAAATATCCACCCCTCCCTGCGCTATTGGCTTCTGAGGAAGGGTAAGCGTCAGTTCAGGGTCTACAATGGAAACTTTAGGAAGGAAGTGAGAGCTAAATAATACTCGCTTCTCATGAGTCCCCCAGTTGGTTATCACAGCACCATTATTGGCTTCAGAGCCACTAGCAGCCACAGTCGGTACCAACATAAGTGGTGTTACCGGTTCCGTTACTTTAATATCCCCAGCTTCAATATAATAGTCCCAAATTGGCTTGTTGCCAGCACTAGCTAATACTATACACTTGGCCGTGTCCATGGCGCTGCCCCCACCAAGACCAATAATCAGGTCAACCTCACTTTGACGAGCTACCATAGCCCCCTCATCCACAATAGAGGCACGCGGGTTAGGTCTAACTTTATCAAAAATGCAGACCTCTAGACCACTGCCCTCCAAGTCCCGGGTTACCTTATCTAGTAACCCCGTTTGGCGCACACTACGGCAGCCGGTTATCAGCATGGCCCGCCTGCCCAATCTTTTCGCCTCTGCCCCCAATCTCGCCACGTTTCCTGAGCCAAAGATAATCTTAGTGGGGAGATAAAAAGTGGTTACCATAAAGCACCTCCTGAGAAAGTATCAGAGATATAAGTAACACTTTAAAAGAGAATTCTATCATGTTATCCTATACCTTTAATTTGGCGAACGAAATAGGTGGTGGAACCGAATGCTGTGCGCTCTCCAGATGTATCCTTAAAGAAGGTGGCTGAGGAACAGGTAGAATATCTTGTGGCCTGTGGCTTAACTTACGCCCAAGCTACAGCGGCAATAGTATATGGATTCTTAAATATTGAAACCATGGGGTTGCTGCCACAAATCAGTGCCGAAATAAGGAAGGCAATCGGGAGTAGTGAGAGTTGCTTTTCACCTGGTTCTCCTTAATTAAGCTATATCTGTGAGGGGTTTATGGAGCAAATTAACTTACTCCCACTATTAATCATCACGATTCTCGCATTTGTCATACCTCTACTCACATCGCACATCAGATGGCTAGTTATCCCATGTATTGTCGGAGAGATTATCGGCGGGATTATTATTGGCAAAAGTGGCTTCAATCTAATCCAATCAAGCCCCTGGTTAGATTTTCTCTATCTTTTCGGCTTTGCCCTTCTCATGTTTATGATAGGTTTAGAGATTGACCTCTCTCAACTTCTTACCACCAAGTGGCATCAGCAAACAAAAGTACACCTTTTACTTAGCCCAATAGCTATGGCAATCATAATTTCCCTGCTTACCTTTGCAATATCCTTTGCTGTAGCTTATGGCCTCTCACGGTTAGGATTCAGCGAAAATATATTTTTACTGTCCCTCATTTTTTGCACTGCCTCAATAGACATCGCTGTTCTTACCGTAAAGGAACGTATGCCTGAGGATGCATCTTTAAAACAGGTGATTTTACTCACTGCCATTATCTCTGATGTGGCTGTTGCTATACTTGTTACCCTTGCGATAGCTATCCAAGAGGGAGGCTTAATAGTAAGAAGCATAGCTTCAATCTTTGCTCTCCTTGCTGCCTTCTTTTTCGTGGTAAGGTTTGGCGCGAGGTTTATATCACATGGCAGAGTTCAGACAGTTATAAGCAAGTTTGCCCATGCCACCTGGCACCCTCAGGTTAGGGGAGCAATAGTCTTAATGATGCTCTTTGTCGTTCTTGCTCAGTGGCTCGGCATCGAATTCATATTGGGGGCGTTACTTGCTGGGATCGCAGTATCACCCGAGGGAGCTTCCAGCTTGGAAGGCAAGCTCGATGCTTTAGGATATGGCTTCTTCATCCCTATATTCTTCATTATGATAGGGGTTCGCTTTGATTTATTTGCTCTGGTAAGCTCAACCCAGACCATTATTCTTACTTTGCTCTTAATCATAGCAGCGTTCTTAGTCAAAGTATTGCCTTCTCTGGTTTTATGCGTTCACTATTCATTGCGGCATTCGCTCAGCGCTGGCATTCTCCTGAGCTCACGACTTGGTTTTACCATCGCCATCACAGCTATTGCCCTACAATTCGGTGCAATTAGTGAGGCTATGAACTCAGCAATTATCCTAATAGCAATTATCAGTTCTACCGCAGCACCCCTACTATTTGTCAGGCTTTTACCCAAATCTTAGCAAATCATGGCTAACCGAGGTTGAGCCAAGTTTCTTGATACCTAGCGCAACAAGAAAAGACTGATAGCCATCACCAGCATGCCAGCTCCTAGCCCCAGGAGCACAAGATGCTCCTTGCCATATCGGTGAGCAAGGGGAAGTATTTCATCTAAACTTATGAACACCATTATACCGGCTACAAAAGCCAGCATGCTTGATAGGAGCGCTGAAGTCAAGAAGGAGAATAAAATCCCATAACCAATAAGGGCACCCACAGGCTCAGCTACACCCGATAAGAATGAGTATG
>Ga0209121_10001715_pt1 | contig 22951 bp, 24 predicted proteins | sample Cruoilmetagenom3_FD_187292 | JGI IMG/M metagenome (GOLD analysis project Ga0209121, IMG submission 187292) | Oil polluted marine microbial communities from Coal Oil Point, Santa Barbara, California, USA - Sample 3 (SPAdes) (version 2) | ecosystem: Environmental > Aquatic > Marine > Oil seeps ... | reverse complement strand
GAGCTTGAAGACTATAATTTCTATTACGACTCAATAGAGAAAGACAAGCCGCTTGATCCAGTAATGGTTAGAATATATCCCCAGCTTTTTAGGGAAGTAAAAGAGGAGATTATAAATAACCCAGATGCTAAAAAAGATATTCAAAAGATGAGCGATGAATACCAAAAGTTTGAAAAAACAATAGATTTAAAAAAAATTGTTAAAGAAAATCCTTTTCTAGATAAGTTTGGTAAAACAAGAGATGAAATAAAAGAGCAAATACTTATTAGAAAGAAAAAATTTAATTTAATAACATATGAAAGACTTGCTGATATAAAAGCAAAAGAGAAGAAAGAAAGGATGATTAAAGATATAAAAGAGGGGGAAAAGGATTTATTAATAAAAGAAAAGACTGATATTCCCCTAACTGAAGAAAATTTTCTAAAAAAAGAGGAGAGTTTTAAAAAATTCAGTGATGATAGCCTCATAATGCTACTTTACAAATGTAAATTTTTAAAATACAGACAGATACTTGACTTTTATGAAAATAAAATAAAGATAAAGACCTTATATAACAAAATAAGTAAATTAAAGAAAAAAAATTTTTTAGAAACTATCAAATTAGATTTTGGAGAAAACAGTTTAAAAGATTTAGAAAATAAAAATAAGTTTAGTAAAAATACAATTATTTTCTTAGCTCCCGACTCATTAGATAATATTTTATCCCTGTTAAATATTGAAAATAAAAAAGAGATGCAAAAAATTAAAGATAAGATAAACAGCAACTATGAAAAATTAATAAATATGAATAAAAAAAATTATTATGGAAGTATGCACCATACTTTTATATCAAATGAAATACTTCTTCAAATAATTAAAGTTGATAATGAATCTATTAATTTTAAATTAGTAAATTGGGAAGTAGAACCAAGACCAAAGTATGCTGGATTTGATGGGGAAGGTGTAGTAAGAAGGATAAAACCTGATTTAATAATAGAGTTTGCAATATATTCTAAAGTAGTTGGTTCATGGACTAACTTTCATTTCATAATAGAGAACGATTTGGGAACTAAAATGGGAACTTCTTTTAAAAATAAGATTAAAAGATACAAGCAGTTTTTTGAATCAGGAGCATACATGAGATATTTTCCAAAATTTGTAAAGCCAGGAGTTTTATTTGTTGTAAAAGGCGTTGATGAAACAAGATCGTATTACATCATAGATGTTATTAAAGAAGTCTTAGAAGAAGATTTGGATTTATATGATTTCTATGTTACAAATTTTAATTATTTTAAGGCTAATATTTTTAAAATTTGGTTAAAAGCAGGTTATGAGACCAGGAATGATGGAAGAATAAAATTTTCTAATATTACTAAATGTAAAAGAGCAATATATCATCCTTATAAAACTGATGAAAATTGGGAAGATATAGAGTTTGAAGACATTTAAGAATCAGGGAAGTACTGAAGAAAAAAATCCTTATTTTACCTGATAAAATTAGCTGACTTTTATATATATTTATTAGTTATTTATTAAAGGAAATATTATGAAAAGAATAATTATACTAATCTTAATTATCTTATTTTTAATATACAACAACATATTTGAAGAAGATAAATCATCTTTAGAACTTAATAATTCTAGCTCAAAAATTTACTATTTTTAAATATCAAATTTGTCCCTTATAATATAAAATAATCCAATTATTAAAATGTAAATAAATAAAAAATAAAATACCATAAATGAGTTAGAATAATTGAGGAAATATAAGCATGAACATTAAAGAGTTGATAAAAATGGGTGAGTCTCAGAATAATGAATTTAAGAAATCTTTATCAGAAAGAAATGGAGGGAAGTGATAGAAATGGCACAGTTTGAGCTTTATAAGGATGTGGGTGGTGAATACCGTTGGAGGTTTCGCGCAGATAATTATAAAATAATTGCTACCTCTAGTGAAGGGTACATCAATAAATCAGACTGTAAACATGGTATTGGGATTGTAAAACAGCAAGCTCCAGGCGCTAAGATTGAGGATAAAACCTAGCTTGTTATTTCGAGAGGAAATAATTTAGTATATTTGTGTTACTTTCAGGTGATGGGGATTTTGAAATATTATTAAAATACTTTCAAGAAAAAGGCAAAAAAATAATTATATTAAGTACTCCTGAAAGAACTGCAAGAAATCTGAAGAAAAATTTTGCTAAACAATATAGAAATTTTTATGAAATTAGAAGTGCTATAGAATGGAAAAAGTAATAAAAAAGGAAGAACACCCACTAATGGACAGTCTTCCTTATGTTTAGTAATAAGAGTATATTATTTTATACAAATTAATCAATTATTGTATATATCTTTTTAGATAATTTAAAAGATATGATTCAAATATAATATTGATCTTGTAAATATTTTATTAATAGTTTTAGGAAAGTCGGTTATTTTTTCTAAGAAAATCTTTAATTATATCTTCAGTTATATAACGAAAGCCCAGAGACCAACTAATATCTATTATAAGTTTTATTAGAATTTCAATTCTTTTATTTTTAATATCATCAACACAATACTCTCTTTGCCATTCTAGTGTATCATCTATAGAGAGGTTTTTTATTTTTTTAATACGCATTTCTATAGGTTCTTTATCAATTCCTATTAGCACTACTCCTAATAATTTCTCTAAAGAAAATTTAAACTCTAGTAATCCCCAGTAACCCAATTCTTTATAGAATTTAGAGGATGCTTCCAAAAACAGGTCAATAAGTTCTATTATCCAAGAAAGATAAGTTTTATTATAATCATCTGTGTTATCTTCTATAACACCTAAATTCTCCTTGTGATAAATTAAACCAAACTGATTAATTTCTGTATAAAATGTTCTACCATTATAAGTTGAATATGCTACACCTCCTTGAATGGATCTTTTATTAGATACATCGGGAAAAAGTTTGCTCTGATACCCACTCACTCGAATATTTTCACTTATTTTTTCAATCTCTTGATGAGTTTTATAGGATTTTGTGGGATATAAAGGGGCAATCGATATAATGCCCTCACTAAAGGGTATCTCTTTGTTATAAAGTTTAATATAATTTTTATATCTATCATAAGCAGCAGCATATAAAAACTCTCTTAATTCTTCTGACTTTTTTCTTCTATCTCTTAACCATTCAATCTGTTCTGCAGGAGCTAATTTTTCTGGACTAGTAATGTCATCTGTTCTAATATATATCTTGGTTCTGTGTAGAATATAGTGAGGCGTCATATTACTTTGAGGAATACGGATAATAACAAAAGTCATATTATTATCTGGTTCACAAACTTGAATCTCTGGAAATACTGGTGGATAGATATTAGATAGTATTATATTATTTACTCTTTCTCTCAATCCCTTATGATATTTTATTCCCTTAACTGGGAGTTTTGGCTTGCTATCCTTATCTTCTACTCCAATGATTATTAAACCACCCATTGTATTAGCAAAAGCTGAAATAGTTTTTTCTAGATTGGTAGGGAAGTCTTTTTTATAGTCTAAATGAACACTTTCAGGTATCTGTTGTTTACAAAAAATATCAACATCATCAAAATTGATTTGTGTAATTTCTTTAGTAAATAACATATCTTGATGTTTAAACTATCACTTTTACTAGAAGAAAAGGATAAAAATATAAATTATTTTTTTAATTTTTCATACAATTTTATCAAATAATGTAATATTAAATTTGAGAAAAACTTAAATTTTAGAGATTTTAAATAGTAAGCAATTATAAAAAGATTTGTAAAAAAATAAATTTTTATACAAAATTGATAATTTAAATCTTTATAAAATATAATATCTATAATATTTTAGTTTCTAATGTTTGATATAAATAAGTTACCCTAAATGACAGGCATCTTCATAAAATAAGGAGTTATTAAGATGAGAGATGAATCAAAAAATAAAATAGTATTTGGTGATTGTCAAAACATGAAAGAGTTAAAAGATAATAGTATCCAATTAGTTGTAACCTCTCCACCATATTTTAATGCACCCTTCGATTATCCTGATTTGTTTGAAAGTTATGAGAAATTTTTAGAATTAATGCATAATGTAGCAAAAGAGTTAAAAAGAGTTCTTGACAAAGGAAGAATTGCTTCATTAGTTATTGATGATACACTAATTAAAGGGGAAAAATATCCTGTTGTAGCAGATATTACAAAAATATTCATAGAAAAAGGTTTTAAATATAGAGAGAAGATTGTTTGGGTAAAGCCAGAAGGATATATCCGTATAAGTAGAAGAAGCGGAGTTTTAATACAACATCCTTACCCAATGTATTACTACCCGGATAATTTACAAGAGTCTATTTTGATCTTTCAAAATGGTGATTTTAATTACAAAAAGATTCCTCAGAAAATTAAGGAAGAATCAAAAATTGATATAAATACATTTCAAAATAATAAATGGTATTTGAGTGTATGGAATATTACCAATGTACTTCCTATTAATAACAAACTAGAAAAGGGAATAGCAGCTTTTCCGGAGGAGATCCCATATAGGCTAATAAAGTTATTTTCTTATAAAGGTGAAACAATTTTAGACCCATTTTTGGGATCAGGGACTACCCTGAAGGTAGCTCTTGATTTGGATAGAAGATGTATTGGCTATGAAATTGATATAGAGCTTTTAGATATTGTTAAGAAAAAGTTGAAAATAAATCACCTTACTTTATTAAAGGAAGATAATAATTTTAAAATAATAATCAGAGATGATATAAGACATTTAAGAACTAATCTTCAAAAAAGGGTAAAAAGTAATCTTAGGTAATAAAAAATGGATATTTTTGCTGAGATCAAAGGTTTAAAATACATACCATTTTTATGTAGAAAACTTAATATTTTTAATTTTAATGAAATTGATGTAGCACTTACAACAAAGGCAACTTTTATTTTAAAAATTGATGAAGAGAATCAAATTTGTGTGAGTTGGTGGGTGTCTCCAAAAAGAACACGATCGTATCCATATACAAGAGTTTATGATTCTCTTAACTTCTCTAGAAAGAAAGTAACAATAATACCAATCATAAAAGATGAAGGCAAAGAAGGAGACAGAGACTTTCTACAGTGGGATACTATATCTCTAATGAGCCTATTAGATGTTTATGTTATCGTATCCTATTACTCTAAAGCTTCAAGAAGTTCGAGATACAGATATAAAATAACTGAACAAAAATTTAATTTAGAAAATATAAGAAGTGAGATCAAGAAACTTTTGTCTTATCAATCTAATGCCTTGCATTGGAACCTATCTCAAATAGACAACATAGGTAAAATTGGTCAAAATGCATTAAAAGCTTATGCAGACATTTCCAATAAACTTGGTGTTAAAATGCACTCTTGGGAATCTGCTGAAAGGAGAATTGAACAGCTTCTTAAGGGTAAAAAAATTTTTATGACATTGTCTAGAGACTTAGCGGAAAAAGCACAAAGAAGAGAAAGTATTACTACACAGCCTAAAGAACAACTTACGGGAATAAAAGGTACTATCACCATAAAAAACTATATTGGGGGTTATTATTATTTCACTTGTGATGAAATAGAGATACACAAAAAGGAAATTTATCTTATAGAGGGAAAACATACAAAGACAAGTAATCTTCCATCCTTAAGCGATATAAAAGACGGTTTATTTAAGATGGTATTATTCACGAATTTAGAAGATGTAAAGATTGATAATATAAATTACAATCCTGTTCCAATTTTAAAATTAACAACTGGCAGTAGATTTAATATAAATTTAGTGAAAATCTCACAAAAAGAAATATTAAAGAATTTAGTGAAAGAAGCAAAAATAAATGGATTTAGAGTTAAGATTAATGAAAAATTTATTGTATAGTATCTATAAAATCGGAACAGGACTTTAACATTTTGGATTACTAATATTATCACATATTCTACATAAAAATACTTTAAAAACTTATAAAAAGTAAGCTTACTTGTTAACAATACAAATAAAGTTAATACTCTTAAAAAAATTATAATAGTATGAACTCCATAAATTGGATATGTAATTAACTAAGTTAAAACCAAAATTAGTTAACTCTTTTAGTAGTTAATTACCAAAATTTAACTCAAAATTGAGAAAGAAAAAAACCTATCGCTGGGTAATTTTTAGTTTAAATCAGCTTGTTTTTCTAATAAAAAATGATAATTTTGAGTTGGGAGGGATAAAAATATGCACGAACAAAGTAAAATAAATGAAGCAGAGTATTTCTATTCTCAGATACTAAAACACAGAGAGAAAAGAAATGAATTTAAGTATAACATAAGCGCATTTCTATCAGCTGCTCGTTCGGTATTACAATATATTCTAAAAGAGGCTCAAACAAAACCAGCGGTTCAATACTGGTATGATACAACTGTAATAATTGACCCAATATTATCTTTTTTTAGGGACAAAAGAGATATAAATATTCATGAGGAGCCAGTAGAACCAAATAGGAACATTACTAAAGAACTTAGAGAAACAGTTCACACATCTGAGTCAATTACAATTATATTAAGAGATGCTGAAGGTAATATAAAAGAGAAACAGACAATGAGCTCAAAGCAGCCTAAGGATGAGGAAGATGAAAATTTGAAAGCTAAGACGAGAATTACTTACAAATTTGATGATTGGTCTGGGAATGAAGACGTCATAACTCTCTGTAGAGAGTATTTAGATAAGTTGAAGACCATTGTTACAGATGCTCAGAACAAGGGTTTTCTTAGTTAAATTAATTGTAATAAAAATAAAAAATCATTTGAAATTTTTATGTTGAGGTGTAAGTTCTTTATAAGGAAAAATTCTAAAGAATTGTTAATTGAGCAATAAAAATTATGAAGGATGAAATAAAAGATAAAATAAGACCAATTTATTCTGAGTTGCAGGGGTATCTTTCACAGACTATGCAACCGAAAAATTCGTCAGACATAATTAGTGATGACGCATTTTGGAACCAGTACAACAAGACTATCGATGAATTAAATAGTGTCTCTGGTAATAATTACGATCGTTTTAAGATTCAACCCATAAAAGGTCAATATCAGGAGTTCGTTAGGATCCTAACTTATCGGAATAAGTTAGGTGGTTTGATCTCAAGACTTCATGGTGAATTTTATCTAGACGATCCTGTTCCATTTAGTGGAATGCCAGCTACAGTTATTAGTCAAACACAACAACAAGCTCAATCATTTCAGGTGCAGATGTTACTTGAAATTCAAGGCAAAATAGATGAAAAAATTCCTAAATTTGACAAGGGGACTAAAGAAAGGAATTTCTTAGAGAAGGTTAAAAATTCATTGAGTTTGGTAAGAAATTTTGTAGAGTTAGTTCTTCTTTTATTAAGAACTGGAAAAGATATCGGCTTAACTCTTGATCAAGTCTTAAATATATTTAAATAAAGCAAGAGTAAGATTATTTTAGTACAGGAAGCCCATCGCTGGGTAATTATTTAGTTGCTCAAACTGCAAAAGGTGCTGAATTTTACCCAGAATTATTTGAAGGCGAACATGATAAAATAATTTTTATATTTTTCTCAGAAAAGAAATGGTATTAAATAACAAAGCACTATCTTTTTAATTATCTTGTTTATATTAATATCTATTATTTTAGTTTTTATTTATAAGAAAATATAGCACAGTCCCATTTGAAATTAGCAAATTAAATTGTAAAATAGCTTTATAAATAGAATAATAGATATTATATTAATTGATGAAAAATTTAATCAAGTGTTTGATTATTAAGTTATGAGATTAAAATAAAATTAAGATTATTTATGGTTTTTAAATTAGAAGAAGTAATATTTCATAAAGTATTTAGGGATGAATTATGACGTTAACCGCTGGTTACTATATAAATATTTTCCCAGTTGATCTATATAAAGATTCTATCAAGATTTTAATAGCAGAGCGAGAGAAATTTACTGATCTTCGACCGTTACGTGAAGAGATTTTAAGTTTAAAAAAAGATGTCTTAGTTTATGCAGATGGTAATAAAGTTTATGGTTATGGAAGTGATCTTGATTGGTTATATTTAAAAGGTTTTTATTATACTGAGGTTTACCTCAAAGATGTTCCCTACTTAACAAAAAGAATGATTCTTGAAGGATTTATTAATGAACTAAGAGACAAAAAAGGTTATTCACCACTTTGGGGGAAAGGGAGATGTCGAGTCTTTAAATGGGGAGATCCAAAAGAAACATTAGATGGCAAAGTAAAAGTCTTTAAAGGCTTTGATTTACGCAGCTTTTTTCTATGGAATCATGAGATAGATGGATTCGTTTTCAATCTTGTTGTTGATATTACCTATTCTATTAAAAATAAGGATAACAATCCATTAAACTTTCACGAAATTGTCATAAATTATGGTAGTCAAATTCTTAAAGAGGTTCGCCAAATTCAAGGTGATCTCATTCCAACGGGAATTAATACAGAGATTTCACGTCAGCGATTTATAGAAGAAATTTTACCTTTTGTAAAAAATTTCTCAAGTTTTCAACTCCCCTATGGTATTAATGCAAAATTAAAATCAGAACCTTTGCGTATAATTTTAGGTGGTGAAGATGAGAATTTATGGTGAAATATTAAAACAACCACAGTTACGTTTTGATTATTCATCAACTTATGCAGTTGATTACTATTCTAAGCGTGGATTGAGAAGTTATGGTCCTTACGATTCAAGTCAGTTTGAAAAAAGTGTAATTCGTTGCGGAATTATATATCCGAAAAACTTAACTAAACTCAAACAAATTTTAATTGAAGGTCTTACTAAAGGGGAAGGAAATTATGCAGGATTTCAAAGCCTTTTTCAAATTCACCTATCTTTCGAGGAGGAAAGAACATGGGATAATGGAAGAGAAGAACAAATATTACAGAATATAGCAAAGCGAGAACTTGATATAATATTTATAATTCTTAGGAGCAAAACTAATCTTTATGGAACTATTAAAAAAATACTTCTTGGAAATGGAATTCCTTGTCAAGTTATACTAGCAGAAAAATTACAGCGAACATTTGGGCGACAATGGATTTTGGAAAATATCTCCCTTGCTACTTATGCAAAGATAGGAGGAACACCTTGGGTTGTAGCCAATCCGATGCAAGAGAATCAACTTATATTAGGTATTAGTCGTGCTAAAGATAAAAGTAAAAGATATCTTATAGGATTTGTTACTTTATTCACACAAGACGGTGATTTTATCCTGATGCATTTAAAAGCTCCTGTAATAAGATGGGAAGAATATGTTGAAGGTATCACTAAGCTTATCAGTGAAGCAATTATGGAATACAAGAAATTAAAAGGTATTCCTAATCACATTATTGTTCATCTACACAAAAGACCTGGGCATGGGGAACCTGAAGCGATAGAAAATGCTTTGAAAAGTGTAGAGGAAGAAATACCTTATGTTCTACTTCATTTAAATGAGTATTCAAACTTTCGTTTGTTTGATACAGGGCATCAAAGTTTTATTCCTCAAAAAGGATTGAAAGTAAATCTTAATAGAAATGAGTCTATTTTACTTATAGATGGACGCATTGGTGAAAAACGTCATAAAATAGGTATACCTCGTGTCTTAGATATTCGAAGAGATAAAAGATCTACATTATCATCAGATTATTTTCCAGACTTAGTAAAGCAAGTATACGACTTTGCTCATGTTAATTGGAGAGGTTTTAATGCAGCAGCTATACCTATAACTATAAATTATTCAAAGCTTATAGCAAGAATGGTAGCTGAAATTGGTGCTGATAGCTGGAATCAAATTATTGCCTCCGGTAAATTAAGGGATAAAGCATGGTTTCTATAATGAATTTTTATATTTTTAGAGACGAACTTAGAAGGAGAATCTTTGAAAGAAAAAATAGTGTAGATGTGTATCAACACCCTACTGATTGGGGTTGGATTACTTATGCATTGAGTTGTAATGGTAAGGAGAATAATCCACTGTTTAATGAGGTTTTAAATAATTTAGAAAATTGGACATTATCAGAAAATGCTGGAAAACAAGAAAGACACTTAGCACCACTTAGTATTTACAGTTATTTAACGGCTAATAAAGAGGTGAATTCAAAAATCATAGAGAAAATAATCTCTATTCTAAATAAAGTCTTAGCGAAAGAAATCACTAAATTTTCCCCTTTAAATGACCCAGAACAAGTTTTTTGTATAACATTAATATCAGAATATATTCCTGATGATCAGAGAGATATGCTAAAAGTAATTGTATCAAAAATCAATAACGGGCGACTTTTACGCAGAATTCTATATACTGCATCACTTCTTGAACTTGGATATGATATAAGAGAATTTCCCTCCTTGGAAGATAATGAACACATTGAAGATCTAATAACATTATTGTGGTTTTATGAAAGATATAAGGATAAACATAGTTATGAATTGACTCCATTATGGAAATCTTTTAATAATATCAAATCAATGATCAATCTGACATCTACTAGTGAGGGTGAGGGCTTAATTACTATTTCTAATCGTTCAATTGCTTTACTTTATGAAGCATTAGTAATAGAAACTCAGGTTCCCGATCCGAACATACTTTTTGATATATATCCATTTCATAAAAGAGTTCGTCAAATTGTAAAAAAACATTTTAAGGAAAAATCCTATTCTGTTGCTGTTGAGCAAGCAACAAAAGTCTTAAATGAAATAATTCAAAAAAAAAGTGGGATTAGCAATAAAAGTGAGGCTGAACTTGTTCAATCGACAATGAAAAGTATATCTAGACCTGGAGATCTAAAAATAAAATTTAATAAGTATCTTAATAGAGATTCTGGTAAAAATGAGCAAGTAGGTTTAGCCTTAATTGCGGAAGGAATCTTTAAAGCTTTTAGAAATCCAAGGGGGCATGAACCTGAAGATCATCCACTAATAAAAATAATGAATCCATATGAAATATTGGCACAATTAATTATTATTAGTTATCTTATAGAGAGAATTGAAAAAGCTGATTAACGAAACTCGTTATTAATAAATCCACCAAGGCTTCTATAAAAAGTTGAACTAATTAAGAGATGTGTTTACAGCTCTTAATATTTTTAAACTTTAGACATGAATAAATTAAAAAATGAAAAAAATACCCGAAAAGTTAATGGAAGAAAAAATAAAAACACACCTTAAATATATATCTAATAACTTAAATAAAGCTATGTTGTTAATTGATCTTGCTCGTTATAAAATTTCTGAAATTTATGATGAAATAAATAATTTAAGAAAAAAAATTTAATAAAACAAGATTATTAAAAATAAATATTATTTTTATTCACTTATCATGTTAAAAAAATAAATAAAACTTAAAAATTGAGACTGTGTTATTAATAACATATTAAGAAGAACAGGAAATGAAAAAAATAATTTTAGAAATTGATGATAAGCTTTATAAAAAACTATTGGAAACTATAGAAATGGAAAAAGAGCATTGTGGAATTGAAATAAAATCTTTAGAAGAATATATAATAGAGGCTTTAGATCATGCTTTAGATGAAGCAAGAGATTCAATAGGAGAAGCGGGCTTAGGAGAACCTTGGAAGGAATTTTAAAATTAATAGATATCAGATCTAAATTTATCTATTTATAAATTTACTTATAAATTTTATCTTACTTTCTCTCATCTGTTTTTGCTTTAATAATTTTTTATAATCCCAAATACGTCTTTTTGTCTTGCTTCCATCTTTAAAACCACTTTTAAACTGTTCAAGGAAAATGAGGGGGTTAAGATAGATTATAGTATTATCCTTTTTATATCCGACATCTATATTATAATCATAACCAAAAGAATGTCCTAATCTTGAAATTTTTTGATGTGCAATTATATTTCTTAAATCATTGAGCACATCAGCAATTTCAGAAAATCTAAAACCATTCTTATCAACATCAACAAAATTTTCTAAATAAAATTTGAAACCATCCTTTCCTTTTTTAAGAAAAATATTTTCAGAAATCGTTTCAATAACTGAATGAATACCTAAAATTAAAAGGTCATTTAATTTATTCTCTAAGGCAGTATCTAACTGTGGAATGAAATTATTTTGAATTGAAAGCAATATGGTTTCAATAAATACAATTGGGGAACTGTTTTTAAATCTTTTTAATCTTTGCTCATATGTTTCCATATCTTAACTTCCTTTTAAGTTTTTTTATTTTTTATTTTAAAAAAATGTTAATATTGTCAAGAAAATTTACTTTCAAGTTATATATAATTTACAGAAATTTTAATACAGTCCTCTAGAACACAACAATGTTTCTATTTATAAAATACTAATCCACCTAATTAATAATATATAATAATTAATATGTTTTATTTTTTTATCTTATAACTTAAAAGGTAATAGTAGAATTAATATTATGAATAATAAAGAAGAGAAATATGCTGAAAATCTAATTAAAAAATCATCAAATTTTATTGATAAGGCAGAGAAAGAATTAGAAAAAACTTATCCACTAATTTCAAATGTTATTACATTCTGTCAACAATCTATGGAATTAAGTGCCAAGGCATTATTTAAATTGATGGGAATAGACTTCCCTAAAAAACATGAAATAAAGTTTGAAAGGGAAGAAACAAAAAGGTTATTAAAAGAATTATTAGATAAAGATTTCCCCAAAAGTTTTTATGAAAAAGATAAAATACCAAGATTATTTTTTTTAACACAATTTTGGGAAAAATTTTATACTTTGTCAAAATACGGAATTGATAAATTGAATATAGGACCTGACTATCTTTTTGAGAAAGAAGAAGCAAAATTAGCACTAAAACATGCAAATGAATGCTATAAAATTTCAAGTGGATTAGAAAATGCTATACGAGTTCTGAAATTATTATAAGGATTTGAATATGAGTAGAAATTTAACTTCTCAAAATAAAAAAAATAATATTAAAAATGATTTGAATTAAAAAGTTATACAATTTAAATTATTTATAAAAAAGGTACGAAAAAATTTATGAGGGTAAACAATATGGAAAAAAGAACACAAATTTTTAATGAAATAATTCCGAATATTGAAATAGAACTTACCTCTTTAAAAGAACATCTAAATAAATTGGAGATATATGAAAAAGCAGAGGGTAAGTGGTATGTTAAAAGTCATGATTCTAAAGGAAAAGAAAAACTAATTTTTAATGAGGAAAATGGTAAATCTGCTCCTGAAGAAATTATCAGACAGTTATTTTTATTAGAGTTAGAAGATAATTATGGTTATCCTTTAAAAAGAATAAAAATTGAGGAAAGAGTAACTTTCGGAACAGAACAAAAGAGAAGGGCGGATATTGTTGTTTATCAGGAAGATAAAATAACCCCCTGGATTATTGTTGAAGTTAAAGCACCAAATCAAAAATTAAATTTACAACAACTCAAAAGTTATCTAAATGCAGAAGGTTCACCGATAGGCGTAGGAATCAATGGTAAAGAAAGTGCTATACTTTTTAGACCATATCCAAAAGAATTTGAGGATAATCTTCCAGATATCCCTTTTGAAACTGAATATCAAGAAGTAAAAAATGCAGATAATCCTGTAGTTGGAGTTAAAGATATTATATTAAACAGAAAATGGACAATAAGAGAGTTAGAGGAAGAAAATAAAGAATGGCATAATTTAAGGGAAAAGATAGAGATATTAGAAGAGTTAGTTTTAGCTAATTCTGGTGTTGATAGTTTTACTGAAATCTTTAAATTAATATATGCCAAACTCTATGATGAATTCGAAGCCAAAAACAGAGAGAATAGACAACTTAAATTTAGAAAGTATAAAGACCCTAAAACAACATTCAAAGTAATTTCAGAACTTTTTGAAGATGCTAAAGATGAGTGGAAGGGAGTTTTTGAAACCACAGATAAAATGAAACTTACCCCCGACCATCTAAGCATATGCATTGGTGTATTACAAAATATAAAACTTTTTGGCGCAGATTTAAGAATAATTGATGAAGCATTTGAGTATTTAGTACCAGAAGTATCTAAGTCCAAGAAAGGACAATATTTCACCCCAAGAGTTGTTATTGATACTTGTGTTAGAATGCTCAATCCTTCTAGAAAGGAATATATTATTGATCCAGCTTGCGGAAGTGCTGGTTTTTTAGTTCATTCTATGGAATATGTTTGGAGAAAATATGGAATTGAGGATTACCAAACTAAGTCACATTATGCAAGAAAATATCTTTGGGGTATCGATTTTGAGGAAAAAGCAACAAAAATAAGCAGAGCAATAATGCTGATTGCAGGTGATGGAAAAGGACATATCTTTCAACAAAATTCTTTAGAGTTTCCAAGATGGACTGGCAAACTAAAGGTTGAATTAGGAGAAGAAGAATTAATTAATGATAATCAAAATAAAGAACTCTGTTTTGATATTTTAATGACAAACCCTCCTTTTGCAGGAGAGATAAGAGAGAATTGGATAAAGGCATTATACTCTATAGTTCCAGAAAGTAAATTAAAAAGTAGAGGTTCTGCGATTAGCAGACATATCTTATTTATTGAGCGTACTTTAAATATGATAAAGCCAGGTGGAAGATTAGCAATTGTTTTACCTCAAGGAGTTTTCAATACTACCAATGCAGAGTATATTCGAAAATTTATAATGAAGAAGGCGAGAATACTCACAGTTATTGGATTGCATGGAAATTCTTTTAAACCACACACAGGCACAAAAACATCTTTACTTTTTTTAAGAAAATGGAAAAAAGATGAACTAGACGAAGGAAAAAATTCAAAAATAAAAGATTATCCCATCTTTTTTGCTGTTTCAAAGGTACCATTTAAGGATAATTCTGGAGAATACATTTTTGTTGATAAAGTAAAACGTATTTATCAAACAGATTTATTTAATATTGCTGATGCATTCATTGAATGGGGTAAAAATCAATTAAAAAATGGCGACAGAGCATTTAATTTTTTAAAAGATTTAAAAAAGGAAAATTAAGGAAATGCCAAGAGAATCGACAAGCAGGGATTGGTTTAAGAAGGCAGAGGCTGACTATTTTTCAGCATTTATAAAATTATGGCTTTCTTTTAACGCATTATATAGGAGAGATTATCGAGGAAGAAATTTTGGTAGCAATGATAGAATGCACATAGAAACATTAAAAACTGAAGATAATTCATTAAAAAAAAGATTTAGAAGAATGTATGAGGAAGAATCAGATGAAGCGAAGGAGTTTAGGTTATATCTATCAGAGTTGATTAGAAAATACGATGGGGGTTTGTTTGGTGGACGAAAGATAGTAAAAAATGAAAAAGTTAAACCTCAAATGCACAATCAACCATTAGATGATATAAGTTTTAAGAAATTTATCCACCCAAGAAGCATACAGTTGAAAAGGCACCCTTCTAAAACCGCGTGGTCTAAAATAGGAAAAGTGTATGTAAGGAAATCACCAGATGAAATCTGGCCATATTTCATTGAAATAATCTATATGGTTAGAAATTTACTAATTCATGGTGAAATGGAACCAACCGAAGAAAACCATAATATAATCAAGAATTGTTACCACTTACTCAACACTCTAATAAAGGATGAGGTTTAAAATGCAAACTCAAATATATCATGGCAAATATGAAGTAGAATACTCAATTGTAAATATAAGTGAGTTAGAAGGTGCTTTGAGAATTGACGCTGAATATTACGATCCTGTTTATTTAAGAAGAGAAAAGATAATAGAGAAGAAGAATAGTGATTACTTAGAAAATATTGCACCAAATGATTATATAACTTTTAGTCCTAATTGTGATTATTTTAATTATATAGAGATATCAAATGTAAATTTAGAAACAGGAGATTATATTATTGAAAAAATCCACTGTGATTATGCACCATCAAGAGCAAAGAAATTAGTTAGTAAAAATGATATTATTATCTCAACAGTTAGACCTAATAGAAATGCTGTAGCAATTATTTACCATAAAACCAAAAATTTAGTTGCAAGCACTGGGTTTTGTAAATTAACTGCGAAAAAGATAAATCCAAAATATTTATTTATACTTTTTAAGACTTATATATATCGAGATTTTTTGGTTAGAAAAACAACTGCCACCATGTATCCCGCTGTTTCGGAGTATGACATAATAAATCTAAAAATACCAATACCCTCTGATGAATTCCAAGAACAAATAGAAAACCTCGTTTTACAATCACACCATGAAAGAGAAAACACAGAACACTTTTACAATGAAGCAGAAGAAATTTTACTAAACGAATTAAGATTAAAAGATTGGAAACCAATAACAAAAAAAATTGTTCTTAATAGAATTGAATATGAGGAGGAAAAAAACATTTCTATCATGAATTTATCAGATGTCTTAAAAGTTGATAGATTAGACGCTGAGTATTGGGATCCAAAGTATGATGAACTTGAGGATTTATTTAGGAATTATAAAAAATTAAGACCACTAAAAAAGTTTATGTTTAATTTTCAAAAAGGTATAGAAATTGGAAGTGAAAATTATCAAGAAGAAGGTAAATTTTTCATAAGAGTAAGTAATCTTTCCATTAATGGTTTTATTGAAAAAGATAAAAAGTATATGAGTGAGGAGTTATATAGTCAACTTAAAGATGTTTATGAACCCAGGGTTGGTGATTTTCTTTTAACTAAAGATGCAACCCCAGGTATAACTTATGTAGTAAAAGAACCTGTTGAAGGGATTATTGCAAGTGGTATTTTAAAATTAAATATAAATGAAAATGAGATTAACAAAGAATATCTAGCACTATGTATAAACTCGATAATAGGAAAATTACAAATTGAGCAAAGTGGTGGTGGTTCTGTCATAACACATTGGAGACCTGAACAAATTAAAGAATTACAAATTCCAATTTTACCCCATAGAATACAACAAAAAATAGCATCACTTATACAACAATCTTATAAAGCAAGAAGAAAAGCAAAAGGTCTATTAGAGATAGCAAAAAAATCAGTTGAGATTTACATTGAAAAAAATGAAGAAGAAGGATTAAAATATATGGTAATGAACCATTAAAATTGACCTAAATTTGTTCTTTAACAATCAGAATACATCTATTAAAAGAAGAGACCCTTATCCTTTTAAAAGGAATTTTCTTTAGTTTTTAAATAAATTTATAACTAGAAAATTGTTAGAATATTTCATTGTTGTAGCAAGTACATATTTTCATGGTTAAAATCTACATTATCATCAGGGAATTTTCAATATACTAAGGGCAATTTTGATAACGTATTACCAAAATTATTATCTTATTATGAACTTATTATTTAAATGAAAGAAGTTTAAAATCTATTTTATATGTTTTTACTTCTACAAAATCCAAACCTTTGACAGAATAATTTAAAGCATTATCTACATTTCTTGCAATTATTATTCCTCTTACATTCTGGTCTTTTTCAGCGACATTTTCTTTAACCCAATTAACATATCTTAAAAGTTGTCCCACAGTTGAATCACTCGTTTTACCTCGTTTTAATTCTATTACAATTAAATCATTCTTATCTTTATCTTTTGCTAAAAAGTCTATACTCCAAGTTCCAGCAGGAAATTGTCTACCATCTTGTTCTTCTGTCTCATAAAGTTCCAAATTTGAACCCCAATTAATATTTGACCAATTTTGATAAATGAACTCCTCTAAGTGTGTTTCTAAAGCAAACTCTGTTTGACTTTCTATATCTTTAGACGTAACTATCTGTTCAACTAAGCCAATTTCTCTTTTACTTACAATTGTTCTAAAATCTTCTTCTGTTATGGATCTAACACCACCCTGAAAGTATGAATACCAATACTCTTTATTTTCAATGAATTTTAGTTTTGGAATCAACTCTTTTACTGATTTTGCATTATCCCAAACATCGATTTCATCTAACAAAACCCCATAATCTGTTTTATAAACTTCTTTTCTATGACTATATTTTTCCTTATCTGAATTATCTAAATTAAAACAATTCGATGCTAATGTAGATGTGCCAGCAAAAACAATTTTAGGTAAGCCAATATAATGTATTATTCTATCTCCCTTTTTAAGAAAAAGTCTATTTGGTGTTTTTTCACCAATACCCCAAAATTTATCTTTCACTCTTTGGTTAAATATCTCCTCAGCTTTATAGGTTTTATTATTAATTTTTTTCTCTGTAACAATAAATATCCAATAGTTCATCTCTTATTTCTCCTTTTTATTAAAAATTTCTAATAATCGTTCTTATAGGATTTTTTATTAAAAAAATTACTTATATATTATACAAAATGAGCATAATCTCTAAATTCTTTATAATTACTATCTTGTTTATTTATAACTTTCCTCACATCGTTTTATGAATAATTCAATTTCTTTTGCTAGATTAATAACTTTTGTCCAAGATAAACCTTTTACAATATCTTGTGCATGTGCTAAATTGTTTCTTAATATTTCAGATGATTTCAAAATTCGTTCTGCGTATTGTATAGATTTAATTCCAATACTCTTTAAAATTTCTGGTTTTTTTAAAATTAATTTACTCTTATCACAAAACTGTAGACAATCTACTAAGTCTATGGCCTCATTTCTTTCTTTCCTTATAGATTGCAGTTTTTCAGCATTTTTTAGACGATTGACTTTTAGATGCTTAGTCCATGAATCTTTAGGATAATAAATCTTAATAAGATATAGGAGGTTCATTTCAAGAAGTGTTACAAGTCCAAATAGTAACATACGTATTGGAGCTTTTTGCAAGTCACCACGAGTTACTATTCCATTAACTTGATTTCGTTCTAAGACAAAAATCCTTTGATTATCGTGTAGAATTGGTAAAAGATCGATCAAAGGCATTGATTCAGCTACTAGTTCTGATGGATGAAATAAATTTCTATATTCTTTGCATAGTCCATTTTTAAGTTTAAGTTGTTTTACATAACCATAAGTTATTCCTTTATCTTTTATTCCCATAACATCAAAATCAAGTTTCTTCATACGTTTTTTAACAACAACTGCATCTTCCTCAGCATTGCAACACTGTAGTCTCTCTAAGACATGTTTAACTGTAATATTTTCAAACAAATATCGTAGATCTTTGGAACTTGATTTGAGCTGCTTCATTTTAATATGCTTTTTTTGGGATATATCTTTTAAATTTGATGGTTTCATATGATTACCTTGTTTTTTATTTACTTTAACATAGTTAATTTTTATAGAGAATTTTACTTTTAAAATATTTTATAACTTGGATAACCTGAATGTTAGCAAATATAAAAATTATCAAAAATAATCAAATACTTATATATATAAATATTTCAACAATTAAAAATATTTATAAAAAATTTTTCAGTCCCCAGTCCATATAATATATATTAAAGAAAAGTAAAAAAGAAATCTATTGAGAATAAGAAGAAAAGAATTATATGATTATATAAAAAAGATTAGAAGAATAAAAATTAAATGATTATTATATTTAATTGATAAAACTTAACTAAAATGAAGAAATATATATGAAAAATCATAATAGATCATATTTTTCTCTTACCATAAATGACCTAAAAAAGTTAAAAAAAATAGCACTAAAAGAGCACGAGGAGTTCTTTAAAAGAAATCCTCATTTGAAAAGTGCGTATTATAATTCCCTAATTGGTATATGTTTATGTCAAGGAACAGCTTCTCATTATCTCAATCCAAGTGTAGGAATAAAAGATTTTGATATATGGTTTTTCTATGTAAAGGATGATAGCATCTATTTCCCATACAGAGAACGCAAAAGAATTAAAATTGGTTACAAAGGAAAACCAATCGACTTTCTCAAAAGAGCAATTCCCAAGAATATTTATGATTCTAATTTTGATAATACTGAACAGATCATTATGAATTATCTACTTAAAAGAGATACTACTACTAAGAAATTATTGCTGAAAAAAGCTATTATTAGTCTTTATCCAAATAGGATATTTGGTAAAGAGTTCTGGAGAGGTAAGTTATGATATTGTAAAATTACCTAAATATTCAATTTTTTCAGGTTCTTTTGGAATAATAAATATCAAAATATTATAGTTCAAATTTGTTTATCAATACAGATTATAATAATCAGATTAATTAAATTTTAATTTAAAAATTAAACGGGGGTTATATAATGAATGACTTAGAAAATATAGTAGATTACGAAGGATTACCTCTTAGATATGTATACCTGTACTTAGTGCAGAAAGGATTTGAAGATGAAGTTAATGAAATTAAGCAATCAAAAGATAGATATAAGAGCTATACTTCTACTTTGAGAAGAGGAAAAATTATAGAACTATTAGAAAAAAATAACTTACTTGAAGATTTTATTAATAGGTATTGGGCTTACGGCAAGACAGACAAAGGTAAAAGTAGAATAAGGCGATATAAGAGAATTTATGGGCAGTTTATGAGTAGTGAAGCTAACGAGGAAGAAGCAGAAGAAGAGCGAATCGAAGAGACAAGTTTTGCATATGAAGAAGATCTTAAAGATTATTTATCTAAAAATCTCTCAGTAATTGAATCCGGGTTAAAACTATTTGAAAGCGAAAATGGTGTAGATGGAGTTGAATATTCTGTAGATGCTTATAATAAAAGAATCGATATTCTTGCAATAGATAAAAATAAAATCTATGTCATAATAGAGTTGAAAGTTAGTCATGGCTACGAAAAGGTTATCGGTCAATGTTTGTATTATAAAAACCGTGTAAAGCAACTATTTAATGTAAAAAAAGTTAGAATTATTATAATAGCTAGAGAGATATCACCAAGACTTAGAATTGCTACAGAGGGTTTAGCAGATGTTGAATTATTTGAGTATAAATTATCTGTTTTATTGGAGAAAGTAAGATAGATTGCTAATATTGAATCAATCCAAATTTTTCTGTAAAATTATAGGATAATCCTTTCTCTATTAATTTTAAAACTTTATTATATTTCTTCGTCTAACCATAATTTGTCGAATAAAAACCACTATTTTCTACACTTTCCCTAAAAATAACTACTTTATATCACCTAATGTTCCGTATGTAGCCGAAGTTGCTGAAGCGAAGACAAATGTGTTGTAGGCTAAGCAACCGCCAAGGAGCAAAGTGTACACGCTATATTATACATAGTAGTGTCATATTAAACATTCGGTGTTTCAAAAAATGGCAAGATTGCCATTTCTGCTTTATTTTGTAAATTAATATCAGATGTAACTAAGAAAACCTTATGTGATGGATTATCCACTTGATATTCTATAATACTTGCAATAATTCTGTCATCATTATTATCTTTATCAAGCCAAGATAATGTATTCTGGAAGTTAGGTTCTTTGGCAATCATCTTAATAATAATAGTTTTAGAAACAATTACACCATTTAATAAACTACCTTGTGTTCGATATCCCTTTATTCTATTGATTACTGATTCTACTTTTTTTCTAAAATTATCATCTCGATGGACAATTTTTAATTTATCTAATTCAGATAGAACTGTTGGTATTAATAATATTGTTATCTCGTTTCCAGATAAATCTTTATAGCATTCAAAATCAGGTGCTTTTATCAATGAATTAGTATCAGGTATTAAAACTATAGATTCTTTGCTTTCAAATAAGTTGATTATACTATATATACTTTTAAATCGTTTTTTTATTTGTTCTATATTTTTATCGACTGTATTCTCAGTTGCCCAGTTTGATTTTAATTCAATTTGTTTTTTAATATATTCTATTGATTCTTGAATTTCCTTCTTGATGTCAGAAGGTAAGTTTTTAGTTAATAATAAAAAATGTTCTTCCCATCCACTATATTTCTTCTTTATATCTATTTGTAGTTTTTTCTGGTCGTTAGATATATTTTTGTCATAAAAATATGGAGGGGCTATAATTGCAACACCTGAATATGGATCATCGCGAAATTCTTTTATCCTCATAGTTGAAATAAAATAGTAAAGGCTCTCTTCTATTTCTTTTAGCCAGGTTTTAATTTTTTCTGTATAAGTTATCATCTTAAATTATCCTTGGCGCTATTACGCACATTGGGTAAAACTTGAACAAGCTAAGCAAGCGATTTTGCCTAACATTCCTCGACCATCCCAAAGTTGTCAAGCCACTAGCTGGACACCTTCGGTGTATGTAAGCAGAACTATGCACTCCTTATTAGGCGAAGCTACACTGTTTATAAATACATAAATAAAAAATATTATATTTGAAGTGAGTAGACTGGCTAAACCTATATACTATTTATTTTTACACTCATTACACTGCTCTCGCCCTGCTGGCGGAGTATAGCTTTTTTTCCAACCTGGTGCTGGATAATGATTCTTAGAACATGATGTTTCCCAATGATAAGCGTCACTACTGTTTTCTTTGTAATAATAAGGTGCTGATGGTTTTGACATAATTACTCCTTTCTAATCTCTCATATAGACAAAATGTAGCATTTTAGCTAGTTCAGCCAGGCCACTCTAAAGTGTTCGATTAATGATAATTGTACCCATTTAGTATATGATACAATTTTGCCTAAATCGCTTTTCTACAAAATATTTTCGCCTTAATAATATATACTAAATTTATTATAAATATAATTTATATTGTATTCAAGTATTATATCGAACACTTTTTATGTAATATATTATAGAAGCTGTTTTATGGAATGTAGTTAATTCAACATTTGATTCACTGTTGCTTATCTTTATCCACTGCTTTCGTTAAACGTATTTAAAAAAAGGGCTGAGAAAGAATATACTTTTAATAATTATTCTTATATAAAATGAGATCAAAAATTATGGAGAAAAGACTTTATCGTTCAAAAAAAGATAGAAGACTTTGTGGTGTATGTGGAGGAATAGCAGAATATTTTAATTTAGATCCTACAATAGTTAGATTAATATGGTTACTTTTGACACTAATCTCGTTTGGAAAAGCAATAATAATTTATCTAATTTGTTGTTTAATAATTCCAGAAGAGAAATAAAGTTATAAAAATAGTAAGGATGATATGAATAAAACTATTAGTTTAGATGAATCACTAAAAGAAT